>Ga0335075_10000162_pt1 | contig 130836 bp, 121 predicted proteins | sample Lox_Sample_24_FD_206723 | JGI IMG/M metagenome (GOLD analysis project Ga0335075, IMG submission 206723) | Soil microbial communities from Loxahatchee National Wildlife Refuge, Florida, United States - Lox_Sample_2.4 | ecosystem: Environmental > Terrestrial > Soil > Wetlands | place: USA... | reverse complement strand
GATAGCTCCAGAACCTAGGCAGAGAGCGGCGTGCGCTCGTCTACGGCACGCTCAACCCACCCACACATTCAGCAGAAGAGCCCGAGTCGGCAGAAGTTGCGCGTCGAGTCGGCAGTAGTTGCGCGTCGAGTCGGCAGTAGTTGCGCCAGGTTCACCCGTTGCGGGTGAGCGCCGGGGGAGGTCGCCTCGGGCAGGTTCTCGTCGTGACCGCGACCCGAGTGAACGCCGACAACTTCGCCCGCGCCGAGACCCACCGCATGATGGCCGGCCTCCAGCGCGACGCGGGCGGCGTCAACCGATTCGAGCACAACCGCGCCCCGGCCTCGGTCGAGAAGCAGACTGTGATCCGGATGAACCGCGACACGCTCTACAGCTTCGCGGTCGTCGACCTGTCGGCCGGGGCGACCCTGACCGTCCCCGACGCCGGTGACCGGTACCTGTCGGTGATGGCGGTCGACGAGGACCACTTCATCAACCGGATCCTCCACGACCCGGGGACCTACGAGTTCGCCCCCGACACGAGCGGCAGCCCGTACGTCGTCCTCGCCGTACGCACGCTGGTCGACCCGCACGACCCGGGCGACCTGGCGACGGTGGCCGCCCTCCAGGACCAGCTCGTCCTCGACGTGGTCTCAGCCCGCCCCTTCGTGCCGCCCGAGTACGACGCCGCCAGCCTGGACCGCACCCGCGAGGCGCTCCTGAGCCTGGCCTCCGACCTGACGTCCTTCGAGTCGAGCTTCGGCTGGCGCGAGGACGTCGACCCGGTGCACCACCTGATCGGCTCGGCGGCGGGATGGGGCGGACTGCCCGACGCCGAGGCCACCTACGTCGGGGTCTCGCCCGGTCTGCCGGTCGGCGAGTACGAGCTCAAGGTCGGACCCGACGTACCGGTCGACGGCTTCTGGTCGATCTCGGTCTACAACGCCGAGGGCTACTTCGAGCCCAACGAGCGCGGGGCGTACAGCGTCAACAACCTCACGGCCGTCCACGACGACGACGGCAGCGTCACGGTCCGCTTCGGGGGTGACGGCGATCCCGCGAGGAACTCGCTGCCGATCACCGACGGCTGGAACTACCTCGTCCGGCTCTACCGGCCGCGCCCCGCGATCCTCACCGGGGCCTGGCGCTTCCCGACGCTCGCCGGGATCTGACAGAAGCCGCCGAGTCGTCAGCAAGTTCTGCCGACTCGGCGCGCAAGTTCTGCCGACTCGGCGCGCAAGTTCTGCCGACTCGGCGGGGGTCCGGGTGTCAGCGGGCCCAGTCGTTGCCGGGCAGGTTGGTGAGGGTGGTGATGTCGAGGTCGGAGGCGATGCCCGACTCGGGGGCGAGGCCGAAGTGCTCGACGGCCTGCCGGACCCACTCGGCGGCGTCGATGTTGAGCGGGCCGGAGACCCACATGGCGTAGGGGAGGTTGACGAAGCGCTCCTCGCGGACGGCGGCGAGGTCGCGCGAGGCCGGGTTGGCCTTCAGGACGGCGACCTTCTCCTCGTACGACTGCCCGGGGTAGTCGACGAAGAAGATGACGTCGGGGTCGGAGGCGGCCATCCGCTCCCAGCCGACCTCGGTCCAGGTGTCCTCGACGTCGGCGGTGGCGCTGGTGACGCCGGCGGTGTCGAAGATGGCCTGCGGGCCGCCGTACGAGCCCGACGTGAAGATGGCGTCGGTGCCGGAGTCGAAGAGGAACACGGTGGTCTCCTCCTCGCCCTGCGGCGCGGCCTCGAGCGCGGCGCGCCGCTCCTCGATGTCGGCGACGACCTGCTCGGCGGTGTCGGCGTGCCCGGTGAGCTCGCCGATGTTGCGCAGGTCGGTGGTGAGGGCGGTCCAGGGCTCCATGGTCCCGCGCGCGCCGTCCTCCTGCTGGCAGGTCTCGCTGAGCAGGTACGTCGCGATGTCGTGCTCGTGCAGCATCTCGGGCATCAGGTTGCGGGCCTCGCTGAAGCCGTAGCCGTACCCGGCGAACATCATCTCCGGGTTCACCGCGAGCGCGTTCTCCAGCGTCGGGTAGGTGTCGCCGACGACGGTGAGCTCGTCGACGCGGTCGTCGGGGTAGGCGAGCTCCAGGAGCGGCTGGTCGCGCTCCATCCCGGTCACCGCGACCAGCTCGTCGCGGGCGCCGGCCGCGAGCGCGATGGAGATGATGCCGCCGTCGTACGCGTAGAGCTCGGAGATGGGCTTCTCGACCGTGACCTCCTCGCCGCAGTTCTCGACGGTGATGGCGTCCGAGCCGGACGCGGTGGCGGCGGAGTCGTCCTCGTTGCCGCACGCGGTCAGGACGGTGGCGCCGAGGGCGAGGGCGGCGAGACCGCCCAGCACGGGACGGCGGGTACGACGAGTGATCATGGCTGGTCCTCTCGGGGATGGATGAGCAGGTGGGTCTGGTGCGTGCGGGGGTTCGAGACCTGGATCGAGCCGACGCCGAAGTGGGCGCCGACCCGCGCGGGATCGAGTACGTCGGCGGGCCGGCCGACGGCGACGACGGTCGCGGGATCGCCCGCCGGGTCGCGGTCGTCGGGCCAGCCGATGACCGCGATCCGGTCGAAGAAGCGCAGGGCCAGGTCGAGGTCGTGGATGGTGGCGACCAGGGTCTCCGCGCGGTCGGCGAAGAGCTCCAGGAGCCGCAGCTGCCAGGCGACGTCGAGGTGGTTGGTGGGCTCGTCCAGCAGCATGACCGGGCACTGCTGGACCAGCCCGCGGGCGAGTACGGCGCGCCGGCGCTCGCCGCCCGAGAGCTGGTCGCAGGGGCTGTCGATGCGGTCGGCGAGCCCGACGGCGTCGAGCGCGGCGACGACGAGCTCGCGTTCGTCCTGGCCACCGCGCGCCCAGGGGCGGGTCTGGGGGACCCGGCCGAGCGCCACCATCTCGCCGACGAGCAGCTCGGCTGCGACGACCTCCTCCTGCGGCACGAAGGCGAGGCGCCGGGCACGGTCCCGGGAACGGAGGTCGTGGGTGTCGACCAGGGTGCCCTCGGCGTCGGCCACCCCGACCTCTCCCTCGACGGGGTGCAGCACGCCAGCCAGCACCCGCAGCAGCGTCGACTTGCCCGCGCCGTTGACGCCGACGATGCCGAGCCGGGTGCCCGCCGGGACCTCGAGGTCGACGCCGCGCAGGATGTCGCGGCCGCCGAGCCGGGCGGTGACGCCGCGCAGGCGCAGGGCCGGAGTCGGGGCGGTCACCGTTCACCACCGAACCGGTACCGCCCGCGGCCCATCAGCAGCAGGAACAGCGGCGCCCCGACGACGCCGGTGACGACGCCCAGCGGGATCTCCTGCGGGCGTACGGCGAGCCGCGCCAGGACGTCCACCCAGAGCAGGAAGAGCCCGCCGCCGAGGGCAGCGACCGGCAGCACGACCCGGTGCCGGGCACCCACCACGAGGCGGGCGGCGTGCGGCACGATCAGCCCGACGAAGCCGATCCCGCCGCTGACGGCCACCAGGACGCCGACCAGCACGGCCGTCCCGACGAACAGCGAGCTGCGCAGGGCCGCGACGTTGACGCCGAGGGCGGCAGCGGTCTCGGGGCCGGCCGCGAGGGCGTCCAGCCAGCGGTGCAGCGCGAGCATGCCCGCCCCGATCACCAGGACCAGCAGTGCCGGGATCCAGAGCTTCTCCCAGGTGGCGCCGCCGACGCTGCCGAGCATCCAGAACATGACCGAGTTCGCGGCGCGGGTGTCGTCGCTGAGGAAGACCAGGAAGGAGGCGATCGCCGAGAGCCCGGAGGACAGCACCACGCCGGACAGCACGAGCCGGAGGGGAGTGAGGCCGCCCTGAGCCGTCGCGACCAGCCAGACCAGGATGGCGGAGCCGATCGCGCCGAGCAGCGCGCCGCCGGAGACGGCGTACGTCCCGAGGCCGCCGAGTACGCCGGTCGTGATGGCGGCGGTCGCGCCGACGGAGGCGCCCGAGCTGATGCCGAGCAGGTAGGGGTCGGCGAGCGGGTTGCGCACCAGCGTCTGCATGCCGGCTCCGGCGACCGCGAGGCCGGCGCCCACGACCACGGCGAGGAGGGCGCGGGGCAGGCGCAGCTCCCAGACGATCACGTCCCACCGGCCGGGGTCCTCGCCGGTGAACCGGTCGGTCACGGCCGAGACGACCTCGCCGAGGGGGATCCGCTCGGAGCCGAAGCCCAGCGAGGCGACCACGCTGACGAGACAAAGGACCAGGAGCACCAGGATGAGCGGCCAGAACGGCAGCCGCCGTCGTACCCGGTCCGGGCGCTGGCGCTTCCCGTGGCTCATCGGGTGAGCCCGCGGTGCCGCTCGCGCTGCCGCGCGACCCGCTCGGCCGCCGGGACCCGTGGGCACGAGTCGCACGCGCCGTGGTCGCGACCCAGGCGGATCAGGCAGCAGGTCGTCCGGTGCTGCTGCAGCAGCGCGGGCTCGACCTCGTCGGCGGCCAGCGTCACCAGCTCGCGACCGGCCCGGTCGTGCAACGCGGCGAGGGCGACGGTCCCGCTGTCGAGTACGGCGACCCGCACGGCCGGGGGTACGTCGCGGTGCACCCGCGCCATCGCCCCGGCGAGCGAGGCGGCCGGCCCCCCGAGGGCGACCGGCAGCGTCAGCCGGGAGTCGCGGCGGGCCGCCTCGGCGATCGGGGTGACGTGGGTGGCGATCGCCGTACCCAGCTCGGCCGGGGTGGCCGCGCCGCCCAGGATCGCCTCCTCGTGCCAGACCCCGCGGGTGGCGCCGTGGCGGTCGACGTCCACCCGCCAGAGGTCGGGGCGCAGCGACATCAGCCGGCCGGTCAGCGCCCAGACGGCGACGACGACGGACAGCAGGCGGCCGGTGTAGTGCTGCAGGGCGCAGGCGGCGCCGGGAGCCAGGTGCGGGGTGCCGATCCAGTCCGCGTAGGCGCGGCTCGTGCCCGGCCACCACGCGGGGGAGCGCAGGGCGGTCACCGGGACGAGCTGAGGCGTCCGCGACCCGAGCCGGGGCAGGTCGTGGGCGTGCAGGTAGGCGCGTGCCGATGCGGGCAGCGGGTCCACAGGGGAGGGTCTTTCTCGCGTCCAGGACCCTGATCGCGAGAGTCTGCGACAACTACCTGAGCCGACAGGTCTTCGGACTCGGGGTCATCCGACGGCATCGCCTTCCCAGGGCCCGGTGCCCCAGTGACGTCGTGATGCCGCCGTCGCCCTCACCGCTGCGCGCCAGTCCCGGATTCACACCGGAGTTCCCTGGCATCCACTCGGATGCGATCGACTCGCGGCGGACGCTAGCACGGTGCCGGCGTCGGGCGGGACAGCACCTCGTCGAGCCAGGCGAACGCGACCTCGTGGAAGTGCGTGCGGGCGCCGCTCTCGCAGTGCTCGCCGGCACCGTCGGACTCCTGGAACTGCACGTACGTCTTGTCGCAGGTCAGCGCGTCGTACAGCTCCACGGCGCCGATGCTCAGGTCGTCGCGGTCGGTGGTGCAGACGAAGGTCGGGCAGGTGATGAGCGCCTCGCGTCCCCGCAGGGAGTACTCCGGGGCGATCTCGAAGAACGCCATCGGGTCGTCGACCTGGTGCACGAGGAGGTTGCGTCGCAGCGCCCAGCCCAGGCTGGGGCGGGCCCGGATCCGGTCGAGGAGGCCAGCGACCACCGCGCGTCCGCGCGGGGTGCCGTCGACGATCTGCTTCGCCATCGGCCCGGGCAGTCGCCGTAGCGAGGCGTCGAGCAGGTCGTACGGCCCGCAGTCGGAGACGCAGGCCGCGAGCCGGTGCTCGGCGGTCGCGGCCCGCGGCGCGAGGTAGCCGCCGAAGCTGAGCCCCATCAGCGCGATCCGTTCGGCGTCGACCTCGGGACGGTCGAGCAGATGGTCGACGACCGGGGTGACCACGGCTTCCCAGTCGGGCCGGAACGGTACGCCGCGGTCGATCAGCATGGTGCCCTGTCCCGGGCCGTCGAAGGCCAGCACGTGGTAGCCGCGGGCGAGGGCCGCGGCGCCGTTGGTGAAGTAGAGCTCCTCGGCCGACCCGTCGTAGCCGTTCACCAGGATCAGCGTCGGGCCGGGTGCGTCGTGGATGCCGGCGCGGAAGAAGTACCCCGGCAGCGTGGTCCCCGCGTAGGGGATCTCGACCGGCTCCGGAGGCAGGGCGAGCAGGGCGGCGCCGCGCCGGAACGACTCCACCTCGCGCCGGTGCGACGCGACCAGCCGGTCGTCCAGGGGAGCGCCCAGCACGGCCAGGCCGGCGGTGCGGAAGTAGTTCGACGCCCGGAGGAAGGCGCCGCGGGCGCTCACGACGGAGCCCCCTCCGAGACCCGCCTCGCCGCGGGAGTGGAGTCTCCGCGCCAGTCCTGACCACTCGTCGTACCAGCGGTTCAGGTCCAGCCGGCCGATCCGGTCCGCGACCGCCAGGCACTCGGCGACGTCGGCGCCGCCGTACGGCGCGTAGCCCATCGCGCGCAGCAGCTGTGCCTGGAACAGGCCGTCCCTGAGCAACGTCGCCAACGTCGCCTCCTCCGGCCGTCGTACGACGGGGCGCCCGCTGCTCGGTGATCGAGCAGCGAGCGCCCCGAGGGTGCACGTGCCTAGCGGGTCACCGCCCGCGGTGCTTCAGACCGCCGACGTGGTGCCGGTCGTGGTCCTGGCGCTGCCAGTCCTTCCACTTCTTGCCGTGGCCCTTCTTGCCGCCGTGGTGGTGGCCGTGGCCCTTGCCGGGCTCGGTCACCACGCCGTTGACCGTCGAGGTGTCCTTGGCGAAGGTCAGCACCGCCGCGGCGATCGCGTCCGAGTTCACGTCCAGCGCGCCGACGTTGATGTTGCCCTTCAACCAGTAGTCCTCGTCGAGCTGGTCATAGAGCGCCTCGTCCTGGCCCTCACCGGTGAGGTTGTCGCACGGCTGGTGGTAGCACGGGTCGTACGCCGCCCCCGCCACCCCGCCGTACAGCGCGGCCTCCTCCTCGGTCTTGACGCCCTCGGCGCCCGTGAACAGGCCGCCGGCCGGGATCCCGACCGCGATGAACGGCCCGTAGTCGGAGCGACCGGAGAACTCGCTGTCCTGGTACGGCTCCCCGCGCTTGGCGTAGAACTTCTCGAAGACGTCCTCGATCTCCGCCGAGCCCTCGGGGATGAAGCCCTCGGCCGCGGTGCCGCCCGAGTTGTCGCCGTCGTACACGCCGAACATGTAGTTGGGCGAGGCGACCATGTCGAAGTTGAGGTAGAGAGCGATCGCGGCCGCCTGCTCCTCGCTCAGCTCGGCGACATAGTGCTCGGAGCCGAGCAGGCCGCTCTCCTCCGCGCCCCACCAGGCGAACCTGACCTTGTTGGGCGTCTTGACCTTCGCCATCTCCTCGGCGACCTCGAGCAGCGCGGCACTGCCGGAGCCGTTGTCGTTGATGCCCGCACCGTCCTGGACGCTGTCGAGGTGCGCACCGGCCATCACGACGTTGTCCGAGCGGCCCTTGCGGGTCTCGGCCAGGACGTTCCAGGTGGTGCGCTCCTCGGTCGTGTACTCGACCGTCACAGTGACCGTGGCGCCCGGCGTACCGGCCAGGTTCACCCCGGTGTCGTACGTCGCGAAGACCGCGGGGATCGTCAGCCCGGTCGCGTCACCGATCATGCCGACCAGCCCGGTCCGACCCGGCTGGCCCTCGTTCATGATGATCACGCCGGCCGCACCCGCCGCCTGGGCGTTGAGCGCCTTCACGTTGAAGCCGCACGTGCCCCGCTGGAGCAGCGCGATCGAGCCGGGGGCGAAGCCGGCGAAGTCCGCCGCCTCACAGCCGCTGGAGTTGGTGCCGATCGGCGCCGTCGGGTCGAGCACCAGGCCGACCGGGACCAGGGTGCCGGTCGCGGTGCCCTCGGGGGAGCCGGTGTCGAAGGTGTTGCGCAGGAAGTCCTGCTCGTCGACGAACTCGGTGGGGTCCGGGCTGACCCGGATCAGCTCGGAGTTCTCCTCGAAGTAGTCGAAGTTGAACTCCTGGACCGTGGGCCGGTAGCCCGCGCGCCGCAGCTTGTGGACGACGTACTCGACGGAGGACTCGTAGCCCGGCCGCCCGGCCGCGCGGTCGCCGTCCTCGTCGGCGATGCCCTGGAGGGCGCGGAGGTGCTTCAGTACGCCCTTGACCGTGACGGCCTTGGTGAGCTTGCGGACGGAGTCGTTGTTCGAGTGGTGACCCGAACCGTGTGAGCCGTGGCCGTGGTGGTGGCCGCCGCGGGATGGATCGGCGTACACCGGGACGGTGGCGGCCGCGCCGAGCACGGCCAAGGTGACACCTGTCGCGGTGAGCGCCCTGAGGGATCTGGACATCGTTGTCGGTCTCCTTCGTCAGGCCCGGTGGGGGGTACCGGGATCCAGCGAGGCTAGGACGACGTGTCCGGGGTTGAACAGGGTGACGGTTGTCCGCCACGCGGGAGAACCGGCCAGATATCCCCAGAATTGAGTACGGCGGGCCGGTGGTGACGAGCCGCCGTTGGCCTCACGGCTGGTTGACTGCTCGTCGTGGCGCGATCTACCGACTTCGAGCACCTGGTGAAGCAGCTCATGGCGGGAGCCAGTCCGGACGAGGGAAAAGCGCTTCTGGACGCCCTAATAAGCGGACAGGTGGCCGGCCTCCTGGACGGGTTGAAGGGCGATCAGGCACCGACACTGCTCCCGACCCCGCCCGAGGTCCGCGGGTTCCGCGTACGCCTGGACCTCCGCGGCGCGAAGCCGCCGGTCTGGCGCCGGCTCGAACTGCCCGGCGACCTCACGCTGCCGCAGCTGCACGACGTGATCCAGACGGCCATGGGCTGGTACGACAGCCACCTGCACCGGTTCCGCACCGGGACCGATCACCGTTCGCCCTCCTTCATCACGCAGTTCGACCTCGACGAGGGCGAGGAGGGGATGCTGGAGGACGACGTACGGCTCGATCAGCTCCTCGCCGAGAAGGGTGACGAGCTCTGCTACGAGTACGACTTCGGTGACGGCTGGGACCACCGGCTGGTGGTCGAGGAGGTCCTCGCAGAGCCGCCGTCTGCAGTCCGCTGCATCGGGGGCCGCAAGGCCTGCCCGCCCGAGGACTGCGGAGGGATCGGCGGCTACGAGCAGCTGGCGGCCTGGGTCCGCAGCGGGTACGACGACGCGCTCCTGCCGGAGGGCTTCGACAACGCTGCGCACGCGCTCGACTGGCTCCCCGTCGACTGGCATCCCGACCACTTCGAGGTCGACGAGGCCAACGCTGCTCTCGCAGTCGCAGTCTTAGTCGCCGAGCCGGTGGCCATCGCCGGTGAGCTGGCCGACCTGGCCGAGCAGCTGGACCGCCGAGGCATCCGGCGCTTGCGCGAGGCGCTCAGCCGACCCCTCTCCCACGAGCCCACGGACGTCACGGACGCCGAGGCCGCCCGCATCACCGGGACCTATCGGATCTTCCTCGACACCGTCGGCGAGGGCGTGACCCTCACCGGCGCGGGCTACCTGCCGCCAGTGATCGTCGAGCAGTTCGCCGAACGCAGCGGCATCACCACCTGGTGGATCGGCAAGGCCAACCGCGAAGACCTGACCCCGGCGGTCGCCGACGTACACCGGGCGGCGCGAGCGCTCGGTCTGGTCAGCGTCCGCAAGGGTCGGCTGAGTCCCACCGCTGCCGCCCGGCGGTGTCGTCAGGACCCTCAGGCACTCCGGCGACACATCATCGGCCGGCTCCCCTTGGGCACCAAGGACGCCGATCGTCAGTCGGGCTGGATGGCCCTGGCCGTGGTCGGCAGTGGTACGCCGGCCCGCGCGTGGGACACCGAGATCAGTGAGCTCCTGTTCGACCTGGGGTGGCGAAGCGGCCACGACCGGGTGTCATGGCCGCCTCCCGACAGCGCGACCCTCGACGTCCTCGAGCACCTGGCCGGGGCGGTGCGCACGGGACGGCGCGGGCTCGAGGGCGTCGACCTCGCGGTCGCGGCGACGGCCCGTGCGGCGACGTTGCCGATCTGAGCACTCCAGCCAACGAGTCCCGCGAGGTCGTCCTCCAGCCGCGATGCTGGCCACAAACCATTTCTCATTATTGCTTCTAGCGGCCCAATGACTAAAATGAGAAACATGCCAGCCGCTAGCCCGTACACGAGTCCGGAACAACAGGCGGACCTAAAGCGCCTGGGTGCCCGCTTGCGTGACCGTCGGAAGGCGCTCGGCGTCACGGTAGTCTCCTGTGCCGAAGCTGCTGGGGTGTCGCGCGTGACCGTGCACCGGGTCGAAGCCGGCAACCCCTCGGTCACGATCGGGGCCTACAGCAACGTGGCAGCCGCGCTCGGGCTCCACCTCGTCGTTCCGGTCCTCGACGCTCCCGCAGTTGAACCGGTGACGATCACGGTCGGCGACTACCCCGGACTACGCACGCTGGCCTGGCAGACCGACGCCGGCACCACCATCACCGAGACAGAGGCACTCAACCTCTACGAACGCGGCTGGCGACACCTCAACCAGGATGACCTGACCGATCACGAGAAGGCGTTCATCCAGCATCTCGCGGACACCTACAGCAACGGGAGGCTCCTTGTTTAGGCGGCCGCACCACCAGCGGGTGGCCGAGGTGCTGTCGGTGCTCGACGCTCAGGTGCTGGCCGATCACCACTGCTGGTTCGGAGGCGGCACCGCGATCGTCCTCGCCAACGGTGAGTTCCGCGAGTCGGTCGACGTCGACTTCCTGGTCTCCGATCAGCAGTCCTACCGGCAGCTGCGCCAGACCATCAGAGACCATGGCCTCGGCGCTCTGACCACACGTGAGCTGCAGCTAGGTCGAACACCAACGGTCGATGGTTACGGGATCCGGACCTCGGTGCTGGTGGCGGGCGTCGCGATCAAGTTCGAGATCATCCACGAAGGTCGCATCGACCTCGACACTCCCTCCTCGAACGATGAGATCTGCGGCGTACGGATCCTGACGCGAACCGACCAGGTCGCAAGCAAGCTGCTTGCCAACGACGACCGCTGGGCAGACACCTCGACGTTCGGCCGCGACCTCATCGACCTGGCCATGATGAGACCCGACCTAGCCGCCCTGAAAGCCGGCTCGCGCAAAGCGGTCGATGCGTATGGCAACACCGTCGGCGAGAGCCTCGACAGCGCCATCACCTACCTGCGCGAGCGCCCGCACCGTCTCGACGAGTACATCCGCGCACTCAAGATCGACGCGCCGCGAGCAGCTGTCTGGCAGAACATCCGCGACCTGTCCGCACGATGCGCCAAGATCGAAGGTCTCGGTCGGTCGATCACTGCAGGTGCTCACGATGAGCATGACGACTGAGCACAACGCGTGCTCGCGACAGTTGAGCCAGCGCGAGCATCTCTCCCGCGGACGCGCGGACTGCGCCGGTGCCGAGGTCGCCATGGTGATGCGGAGACCCGGGTCTTGCGGATGGCTGGCCTGTAGGCCGGGTTCTGTCCTCGGGCCCCTTGCGGGGATCCCGATGGGCGACCATCCATCTAGGACGACCGTTGCCGGCCGCCTCCAGCAGTCCACCCGCGCACTCGGGCGGGTCGCCCTCGAACGTGCGCGCGCCGTGGTCCGAGGACCGCGGCTTCTCGACCTTGCTCCAGGTGGGGTTTACCGAGCCGACCCGGTCGCCCGGGTCGCTGGTGGTCTCTTGCACCACCGTTTCACCCTTACCGCCCGGCCGGAGCCGGGTGGCGGTCTGTTCTCTGTGGCACTGTCCCGCGGGTTGCCCCGGGTGGGCGTTACCCACCACCTTGCCCTGTGGAGCCCGGACCTTCCTCGCCGTCCTCCCGAAGGAGTACGCCGCGGTCGCCCGGCCAGCCCATCCGCGGGCTCAGGATGACACACCTCGGCGCTTCGCGCGCGCCGGGCCCGTCTTGCAAGGAGGCGGCGGGGCCGGCTGCCACGCCGGCGGGGTCGGCTCGGACTCACGGGCCATCAGGTCGAGCTGGAGGAGGAGGCTGCCGAGGTCGCCGATCAGATCGTGGACGCAGTGGTAGGCGGTCTGGTGCTGGGGATCCGCCGAGTGCCGGAGGGACTCCATCGCCAGCAGGGCCTGGCAGGCGTGCTGTGCCGCGGCGGCCACGCTGGTCTCCAGGGTGGCGAACTCAGACTTGTCCATGGGTCACCTAGTCGGTCTCGGGTCTCTCCACTATGCGTGACAAACATCACCTGCATTGCAACATTCCGTGCCCAACTCGTCCACAAACCCAGGAGCACCCTTTCGGGTGACCCGCGCTTCAATGGAGGCGTGCGGCTCCCCGACGGCTACGAGATCCAGGTCCTGGTCAACACCCACGCATCGGCCCTCGCGGCGGCGTACGACCGCAATCGGGAGCACCTGGCGCCGTGGGACCCGGTCCGCCCGGCGTCGTTCTTCACGCCGGGGGGTCAGGCGGCCGACGTGGTCGCCCGCCTCGACGTCGTACGGCGCGGGCTCGGTGCCTCCTGGGTGCTGGTCCACGACGACGCGATCGTCGGTCGGGTCAACCTCAACAACATCGTGCGGGGCGTCTTCCAGAGCAGCAGCGTGGGCTACTGGGTCGACGGCGACCATGTCGGCCGGGGCCTGGCGACCGCGCTGGTCGGCTACGTGACCGAGCAGGCCCGGGCGCTCGAGCTGCACCGGCTCGAGGCCGGCACACTGGTCCACAACCTCGCCTCGCAGGCGGTGCTGCGGCGCAGCGGGTTCGAGGAGTTCGGTCGCGCGGCGGCGTACCTCTTCATCGCGGGGGAGTGGCGCGACCACGTGCTCTTCCAGCGGGTCCTGCACGACCGGCCGCCCGGGAATCCTGTGGATTGATCCCGGGTTGACGCACCATGGACATCATGGACGAGGAGCAGCTGCAGGCGCCGCCGATCGTGTTCCCGGGCCAGGCCGGTCCCGAGTCGGCGTACCGGACCGCCCACGACCTGCTCGTACGGCGGGCCGCGGTCGAGGCGCTCGAGGTCCTGGAGCCCGCCCTCGCCGAGGACCCGGGCAACACCGGGCTCCGGGCGCTGCGGGCCTGGGCGTACCTGATCCGCGTCCAGCTCAAGAAGGCCGAGGACGAGCTCCGCGGCCTGGTCGAGGAGACTCCCGACGACGTCTGGGCGCGGCACGCGCTCGGCCGCGCGCTGGAGCGGCAGTCGCGCCTGGAGGAGGCGCTGCCGCACCTGCGGCTGGCGTTCGCGATGAGCGGCGACCTCGAGCACGAGCTCGCCGTCCTGCGGGTCGAGCGCCAGCTGATGCCGGGCTGACGCCCGGATCAGACCTCGGTCAGGATCTCGGCGCCGGTGGCGGTCACGAGCAGGGTGTGCTCGAACTGGGCGCTGCGCTGCAGATCCTTGGTGACCACCGTCCAGCCGTCGTCCCACATGGACCACTCGTGGGTGCCGAGATTGAGCATCGGCTCGATGGTGAAGGTCATGCCGGGCTCGATCAGGGTGTCGTGCTCCGGGTCGTCGTAGTGCGGGACGATCAGGCCGGAGTGGAACGACGTGCCGATCCCGTGGCCGGTGAACTCGCGGACGACGCCGTACCCGAAGCGCGCGGCGTACGACTCGATGACCCGGCCGATGACGTTGATCCGGCGGCCGGGCCGGACGGCCTTGATGCCGCGGGCGAGCGCCTCGCGGGTGCGCTCGACGAGCAGCCGCGACTCCTCGTCGACGTCGCCCGCGAGGAACGTGGCGTTGGTGTCGCCGTGCACGCCGTGGAGGTACGCCGTGATGTCGATGTTGACGATGTCGCCGTCCTCGACGACCCGGCTGTCGGGGATGCCGTGGCAGACGACCTCATTGACGCTCGAGCACAGCGACTTGGGGAAGCCGCGGTAGCCGAGCGTCGACGGGTAGGCGCCGTGGTCGCACAGGAACTCGTGGCCGATCCGGTCGAGCTCGTCGGTGGTCACGCCGGGTACGACGTGGCGCCCGACCTCCTCGCGCGCCTGGGCCGCGAGCCGGCCCGCCGCCCGCATCCGCTCGATCGTGGCGGCGTCCTTGACCTCGGGTCCGGTGTAGCGCGCCGGCGCCGGGCGGTCGACGTACTCGGGGCGGGCGATGGAGGCGGGAACGGCGCGCCGCGGGGACAGGGACGCAGGAGCCACGGGAGTCACGTGGGCCGAGTGTAGTTTCGGGACATGAGCGACAGCGCGGACACTCGAGAGTTCTGGTTCTGCCTCAAGCACCACACGGTCGAGGGCCGCGAGGGGTGCCGCAACGCCGACCGGCTCGGGCCGTACGCCACCGCCGACGAGGCGTCCCGGGCGCTGGCCAAGGTCGAGGAGCGCAACGAGTCCTGGGACAACGACCCGGACTGGAACGACGAGCCCTCGGAGGACTGAGTGGCACGTCGCCGGCGTCGGCCCGGCGATCTTTCTCCGTGGCCGTTCGTGGGAGTGGCCGGCCTGGTGTCGGTGCTCTTCCTGTACGGCGCCGGCGGGTTGTTCGCCCCGTGGTGGGTGGTCGTCCTGCTGATCGCCGTCTGGCTGGTGCTGTTCGTGCTGGCCTGCCGGTGGTGGACGCCCCGCCCGCGCCTGGTGGCGCTGCTGCCGGTCGTCGCCACGGTGCTCTGGTTCGCCGTGATGGTCGCCGGCGGCGTCTGGCTCGACTGGACCTGGGACGCGTGAGGTCGCTCATCGACGCTGGTTGAGGTGTGAGCGAAGCGCCGTCCACCGCTGGTTGAGGTGTGAGCGGAGCGAGCCTCGAAAGCTGGTGGGCCGAGGAGCAGCGGTGGTCTGGGCCATCTGTCAGCTCACCGGGTTTCGAGGCTCAGGACTTCGTCCTTCGCGCCTCAACCACCGTCACCCGGCGCTGGTTGAGGTGCGAGCGGAGCGAGCCTCGAAACCCGGTGGGCCGAGAAGCGGCGGTGGTGGGGGCCGTGTGTCGTCTCACCGGGTTTCGAGGCTCAGGACTTCGTCCTTCGCACCTCAACCACCGTCACCCGGCGCTGGTTGAGGTGCGAGCGAAGCGAGCCTCGAAACCCGGTGGGCCGAGAAGCGGCGGTGGTGGGGGGCGTCTGTCGTCTCACCGGGTTTCGAGGCTCAGGACTTCGTCCTTCGCACCTCAACCAGCGTGGGGCCCGCGCCTCAACCAGCGGCGGGGCGGACGGCGAGGATGGCGTCGTGGCCGTTGCCGTTGTCGGTGGTGACGTAGATGACCGAGCCGGGGCCGTCGACGACGGTGCGGATGCGGCCGTACCGGCGCAGGGCGTCGGGGACGCGGACGTTCAGGAGTCGCTTGCCGCGCACGGTGAGGAAGAGGACGCGCTCGCCCTTCTGTGCGGCGACGGCGAAGGTGCCGTCGTACGCGCCCCAGCGGCGACCGGAGACGAATCCGCCTCCGGAGGTGGCGAGGGTGGGGGAGCCGGAGCTCCAGACCGCGCGGCGCTGACGACCCGGCAGGCCCGGGTCGGTCATGGGGACGCTCTCGTTGTAGCCGGGGACCGGGTGGTAGCCGTAGTCGCCGCCGCGCACCAGCAGGTTGACCTCGTCGTCGCGGGAGGTGCCCTGCTCGACCGACCACAGCCGTCCGGTGCCGGGCTGCACGTCGAGGCCCTGCACGTTGCGGTGGCCGTAGGTGAAGACGTAGCGCTTGTTGCGGTTGGCCGCCTTCACGAACGGGTTGGTCCGCCACGGGCGCCCGGTGCGGGCGTTCAGCCGCAGGGTCTTGCCGCCGAGCGAGCGCAGGTTGCGGGGGTTCGAGCCGACGGCCGCGTCGCCGGTGCCGACGACCAGCGAGCCGTTCTCCAACGCGAGCAGGCGGCAGCCCCCGTGCCGGCCGCTCGTCGCGGGGAAGCCGCCGACCAGCTTCTTCCCGGCCACCACCCGCGTCAGCCGGGCGTTGAGCCGCCAGGCCATCACGCGTACGTCGTGCCCGCGGGCGGTGCGTCCGCCCTGGCAGGTGAAGAACCGCCGGTTCTTCGCGAAGCCCGGATCGACGTCCAGCCCCATCAGACCGGTCTCGCCCGACACCCACACCTGGCCGCTGGGGAACCCGACGCGACGGGTCCGACCGTTCGCCCAGATCGACACCGTCGCCCGGTCCCGCTGGGTGAAGATCAGCCGGCCACCGCCGATCGGGCGCACGTCCCACGGATGGTCGAGACCGGTCACCAGGCGGCGTACCTGCAGGTCCGGCACCGCCTGGCGATCAGCGTTCCGGTCGGCCGCGCCGGCCGGGACGGGGGAGAGGAGACCGAGGCCGAGGGCCGCCGTCGCGGCCAGCACGAGAGCACGCATGCGGGGACGGTAACCAGTGGGCCGGATCACATCCCACCGGTCACCGTCACGACCTCAGAAGGTGTGCTCCGGCGCGGGGAACGTGCCGCCCTTGACGTCCGCGGCGTACGCCGCCGCGCCCGCGAGCAGGGCGCCGTGCAGGTCGGCGTACTGCTTGACGAAGCGGGCCATCTTGCCGGTGCGCAGGCCGAAGGCGTCCTGCCAGACGAGCACCTGGCCGTCGCAGTCGGGACCCGCGCCGATGCCGATCGTCGGGATGACGAGCTCCTTGGTGATCTGCGCGGCGACCTCGCCCGGCACCATCTCCATCACGATCGCGAACGCGCCGGCGTCCTCCATCGCGTGGGCGGCGTCGATCAGCCGGCTCGCGGTGTCGCCGCGGCCCTGGACGCGGTAGCCGCCGAGGCTGTGCTCGCTCTGCGGGGTGAAGCCGATGTGCGCCATCACGGGGATGCCGTTGGTGGCGAGCTTCTCGACCTGCGGCGCGACCTCGGCGCCGCCCTCGAGCTTCACCGCGTGCGCGCCGGCCTCCTTCATGAACCGGACGCCGGTGTGGAAGGCCTGCTCGGGCGAGGCCTGGTAGCTGCCGAACGGCAGGTCGGCCAGGACCATCCCCCGGTTGGCCGCGCGCGAGACCGCCCGCACCAGGGGGATCAGCTCGTCGACCGTGACCGGGATGGTCGTGTCGTAGCCGAGCACGTTGTTGGCGGCCGAGTCGCCGACGAACAGGATGTCGATGCCTGCCTCGTCGAAGACCGCCGCGGTGTACATGTCGTACGTCGTCAGCATGGTGATCTTCTCGCCGCGCTCCTTCATCTCCCGGAGGTGATGGGTGCGGACCTTGCTGACGGGACGCGGGTGGCTGCCCGCTCCGGTGCCGTACGGCGCCGTCTCTTCGCTCATCGTCGAGCTCCGTTTCCTAGACATCTCGCAGCTCCCTGACGGAGTCCACGGACTTGCGTCCAGGCTATGCCGGAAACCCCGGGGACACAGGTGTGTCCCTGCTCACGAGGGCGTCACGGGGCCGTACGCACGTCCGACGGTGGCGACCCGGACGCGGTAGTCGGCGTACCAGTCCTCGCGGCCGCGGCGCTGGGCGGCCAGGTGCTCCGCGACCTGCTTCCAGGCCGCGGCGGCGGCGTCGTCGACCCAGTACGAGACGGTGATCCCGAGTCCGTCCGCGTCGCGCGCCGCCTCGATGCCGAGGTAGCCCGGCTGCTCCGCCGCCAGCCGGTCCATCCGCTCGGCCATCGCGGCGTACCCGTGGTCGCCCTCGGTGCGCAGCGACGTGAACACGACGGCGGTGTACGGCGGCTCCGGGGTCGGGGCGATGCTCATGCGGCTCCTGGCGATCGGCGAGCGGGATCAGCGGACGGCGTCGGCGGCGGCCTCCAGGTCGGCGACGACGATCTTGCGCATGCTCAGCATGGCGCGGGTCGCGGCGTCCGCGCGAACGGGATCCGGGTCGGAGACGAGCTCGTAGAGCCGGGTCGGGACGATCTGCCAGGACAGGCCGAACCGGTCCTTGAGCCAGCCGCACATCGACTCCTCGCCGCCGTCGACGAGCGAGTCCCAGTAGTAGTCGACCTCGGTCTGGTCCGCGCAGGCGATGCTGAACGACACGGCCTCGGTGAACCCGGCGTGGGCGGGACCGCCGTTGATGGCCCGGAAGGTCATCCCGTCGATCGTGAACTCGCCGGCCATCACCCGGCCCGGCTCGCCGTACCCGGACTCGGTGTAGCGGGTGAGGTGGCCGACCGAGGAGTTCGGGAAGATCTTCGTGTAGAACTCCGCTGCCTGCTCGAGCTGGTCGTCGAACCACAGGCAGGGGCTGATCGTGGTGCTGGGCCGGGTGACGGGCATGGCGGGCTCCTTCGGGCGAGGTGATGTGAATCTGACCTCGCGGCACCGGTGAAATCATCGATGCGGAGTCCTACGCTCGTGCGTATGTGGACCGACATCGGTGCCGACGCGTACGCCCGCTTCATGGGTCTGTACGCCGAGCCGCTGGCGGACGAGTTCGTCACCCTCGCGGATCCGCAGCCGGGCCAGCGCGTGCTCGACGTGGGGTGCGGACCGGGGACGCTGACGGCGCGGCTGGTCGAGCGGCTGGGCGCGCCCGCGGTGGCGGCCGTGGACCCGTCGCAGCCCTTCGTGGACGCCGCCCGCGGGCGCTGCCCCGGGGTCGACGTACGGCGGGCGCGGGCGGAGGAGCTGCCGTTCGAGGACGGCGCCTTCGACGTCGCCCTGGCGCAGCTGGTCGTGCACTTCATGGACGACCCGGTCGCGGGACTGCGCGAGATGGGCCGGGTGGTCGGCGCCGGCGACCTGGTGGGTGCCTGCGTGTGGGACGAGCGGCTGACGGGACCGCTCGCGGTGTTTTGGGCGGCGGCGACCGAGCTGGGGGCGACCGTGCCGGACGAGCCGCGGGCCGGGACGCAGGAGGGCCACCTGGCCGAGCTGTGCGAGGCCGCCGGGCTGCGGGTGGTCGAGGACACCCGGATCGACGTCACCGTGCCCTTCGCGGCCTTCGAGGAGTGGTGGGCGCCGTACACGCTCGGCGTCGGGCCGGCCGGTCAGTACGTCGCCGCCCTCGACGACGACGCCCGCGCGCGGCTGAAGGAGCTGTGCGCGGCACGGCTGCCGGACGGTCCGTTCGACGTCACCGCCCGGGCCTGGACGGTGCTCGCCCGCGCGTGAGGGCATGCCGCACGGCTCACGTGGGAAACTCCCGGGCGTGGACTTCTTCTCCGCCTACGCCCATGGCTACGCCCGGGTCGCCGCCGTCACCATGCCGATCACGGTGGCCGACCCCGCAGCCAACGTGCGCACCGTCCTGGACCAGGCGCGCGCCTGCCACGAGGAGGGGGTCGCGGTCGCGGTCTTCCCGGAGCTGTGCCTGTCGGGCTACGCGCTCGACGACCTCTTCCTCCAGGACCCCCTGCTCGACGCCGTCCAGGTCGCGCTGGCCGAGCTGGTCGAGGCGTCCGCCGACCTGACCACGGTGCTGGTCGTCGGCGCGCCGCTGGTGCACGGAAACCGGGTGCTGAACGCGGCGGTCGTCGTCCACGCCGGGCGGATCCTCGGGGTGGCGCCGAAGTCGTACCTACCGACGTACCGGGAGTTCTACGAGCGCCGGTGGTTCGGGCCCGGCGACGACGTCACCGGCACGATCGTGCTCGCCGGCCACGAGGCGCCGATCGGCCCCGACCTGCTGTTCGCGGCGACCGACGTACCGGGCCTGGTCCTGCACGTCGAGGTCTGCGAGGACATGTGGGTGCCGGTGCCGCCGAGCGCGGAGGCGGCGCTCGCGGGCGCGACCGTGCTGGCGAACCTCTCCGGCAGCCCGATCACCATCGGCCGCGCCGAGGACCGCCGGCTGCTGGTGCGCTCGGCGTCGTCGCGCTGCCTGGCCACCTACGTGTACGCCGCCGCCGGTCAGGGCGAGTCGACGACCGACCTGAGCTGGGACGGCCAGACGATGGTCTACGAGCACGGCGTGCTGCTCGGGGAGTCCGACCGCTTCCCGGAAGGCCCCCGCCGTACCGTCGTCGACACCGACCTGGACCGCAGCCGCCAGGAGCGGCTGCGGACCGGGACCTTCGACGACAACCGCCGCTCGCTCGCGCCGGAGTTCCGCACGGTCGAGTTCGAGCTGTCCCCGCCGACCGGCGACATCGGGCTGCGGCGCAAGGTGGACCGGTTCCCGTTCGTGCCGGACGACGCCGAGCGGCTGGCCCAGGACTGCTACGAGGCGTACAACATCCAGGTCTCGGGCCTCGAGCAGCGGCTGCACTCGATCGGTCAGCCGAAGGTCGTCATCGGCATCAGCGGCGGGCTCGACTCCACCCACGCGCTGATCGTCGCGGCGAAGGCGATGGACCGGCTGGGCCGCCCGCGCACCGACATCCACGGCTTCACGCTGCCGGGCTTCGCGACGGGCGACACCACCAAGGGCTATGCCTGGGCGCTCGCGCGCTCGCTCGGCATCACCATGGAGGAGATCAGCATCACCGAGGCGGCCGGCCAGCTGCTGAAGGATCTCGGCCACCCCTACGCGCAGGGCGAGGAGGTCTACGACATCACCTTCGAGAACGTCCAGGCCGGCCTGCGCACCGACTACCTCTTCCGGCTGGCCAACCACCGCGGCGGCATCGTGCTCGGCACCGGCGACCTGTCCGAGCTCGCGCTCGGCTGGTGCACGTACGGCGTGGGCGACCAGATGTCGCACTACAACGTGAACGCCGGCGTACCCAAGACGCTGATGCAGCACCTCATCCGCTGGACGATCTCGACCAACCAGTTCGATCCCGAGACCGACGAGGTCCTGGAGAAGATCGTCGAGCAGGAGATCACCCCGGAGCTGATTCCGACCCGCGAGGACCACCTGCCTCAGTCGACGGAGTCCTCGGTCGGGCCGTACTCCCTGCAGGACTTCACGCTCTTCCACGTGCTGCGCTACGGCTTCCGGCCCAGCAAGATCGCGTTCCTCGCCTGGCACGCCTGGCACGACTGCGACGCAGGGGCCTGGCCGCCGAACTTCCCCGACGACCGCCGCGTCGACTTCGACCTCGCCGAGATCCGCCGGTGGATGGACGTCTTCGTCCGCCGCTTCTTCGCCTCGCAGTTCAAGCGCTCGGCGTTGCCCAACGGCCCGAAGGTCTCCGCCGGCGGCACCATGTCGCCGCGCGGCGACTGGCGGATGCCGTCCGACGCCAGCCCGGCGGCGTGGCTGGCCGACCTGGAGCGGGTGCCGGAGCAGCGCTGACCCGGCCTCGACGCCCCGCTGTCGGCGTCGTGTGGCACGGTGACGCGCGTCCGGTCCACCACGTCCTGAGGAGCGAGCCGTGTCGTCGTGCTGTGCGGGACCCGAGCGTGGGTCCACTCCCGCGGCCCGGCTGCCCGACGTGGCCTGGGAGGCGGCGGCTCCCGCGGCCCGCGAGCGCACGGTCGTGGCCGAGCCCAGCACCCGGGGGCAGGTGCTGATCCCGGCCGGCGGGTTCTGGATGGGCGACACCCACGACGAGGCGTACGACGGCGACGGCGAGGGACCGGCCAGGGTCGTCGAGCTCGACGCCTTCCGGATCGACCCCACGGCGGTCACCAACCAGGCGTTCGCGGCGTTCGTGAAGGCGACCGGCCACGTCACGACCGCCGAGCGTGAGGGCTTCTCCGCGGTCTTCCACTCGGCGTACGTCGGCGACGGCTCCGACGTCGTCGGGCAGCCCGAGGCGACCCCGTGGTGGCTCGCGGTCAGCGGAGCGTCGTGGCGGCACCCCGACGGTCCGGGCTCCGACGTGACCCGGCGCCAGAACCACCCGGTCGTCCACGTCTCCCACGACGACGCCCTGGCCTACTGCGCCTGGGCCGGCAAGCGGCTCCCCACCGAGGCCGAGTGGGAGAAGGCGGCCCGGGGCGGGCTGGACCGCGCCCGTTTCACCTGGGGCGACGAGCTGCTCCCGCGCGGGAAGTGGCCGGTCAACATCTTCACCGGCACGTTCCCCGTCGAGAACACCGCGGAGAACGGCTTCGCGACCACGGCGCCGGTGAAGACGTTCGCGCCCAATGGCTACGGGCTGTTCCAGATGAGCGGGAACACCTGGGAGTGGTGCGCCGACTGGTACGCCGCCGACACCTACACCGCTTTCGGGCCGGTCGACCCGACCGGTCCGGCGACGGGGGAGACCCGGGTGATGCGTGGCGGGTCGTACCTGTGCCACGACTCCTACTGCAACCGCTACCGGGTCGCGGCGCGGTCCTCCTCGCACCCCGACTCGACGTCGGGCAACCTCGGCTTCCGCTGCGCCAACGATGCGTGAGCCGCTGCTCGGAGTGCGGGGTCAGCGGGCGGTGAACGTCTCCGTCTTCGGGCACGAGCGGCCCGAGCAGTCGCGGTAGACGTTGTTCATCCGGCGCAGCTTGCGCAGGGTCGGGGCGTACTTCTTCCGCTTGGCGACGTTGCGCAGCTCGCCCGGGTCCGCGGCCCGGTCGAAGAGGACCTCCTGGCCGCCCCGGGTCCTCACGTAGGTGAACCGGCCGTGGCGGATGCCGGAGTAGATGCGCCCGCGGCCGCCCAGGACCGGGTAGGCCTCGATCGGGACGACGCGGTCGTAGTCGGTGTCGGCGCGCCAGTAGTCGAGCATGTTCACCCCGTCGACCACCCGGCCGGGCCGGGCGCCGGCGATCGCGGCGATGGTCACCGCGACGTCCGGGTTGGTCGTCGGCGTCGCGACCTTCGCACCCCGGGGGATCCCCGGCCCGCGGACGATCATCGGCACCCGCAGCGAGCGGTCGTAGGGGACCAGCTTGCCGTCCTTGTTGTGGTGGCCGACCAGGAAGCCGTTGTCGGAGGTGAAGATGACGTAGGTGTTCTTCAGCTCGCCGGTGCGGCGCAGCTTCGCGATGGCCGCCCCGACGGCGTCGTCGACCGACTGCAGCGACTCGATCCGCTGCTGGTTGCTCTCGCGGACCGCGGCACGGTACGCCGCCGTCGTGGTCCGCGGCGCCCACGGGCTGCCGCCGCCCTTCCACATCTCGGGGTCGCGGGGCAGCTCGAGGTGGGTGAACGTGTTGCGGTCCCGGGCCGCCGGCATGGTCGTCTTCAGCAGGTCGACGGACGGGTCGTCGGACTCGTGCCGCCCGCCGTGGTGTGGGGCCACGAAGTTCGTCCACATGAACCACGGCTTGGCGGACCGGGCCTGGGCGCCGATGACCTGCGTGGTGAAGCCGTTGAGGACGTCGGAGTTGTGCGCCGCCTTGGTCTCGACGCGGCCGTTGACGTTGTAGCGGGTGTTGTAGAAGCCGTACGTCGTCATGTCGATCGACCCGCGCCAGCCGGTCCATCCCGGGGGGACGTACCGCGGGTCGGCCATGCCGTAGCCGTTGAGGTACTTGCCGGAGAAGAAGGTGTCGTAGCCCGCGCGGCGCAGCCAGACCGGCAGCGTGTTGCCGTCGCGGAAGGCCTTGAAGCCGCCGCCGGCCCCCTCGATGGTGAGCGCCCCGTGGTTGTGGGCGTACTGGCCGGTGAGCAGGCTCGCGCGCGCCGGGACGCAGATCGGCGTCGGCGCCATGCCCTGGGTGAGCTGGGTGCCCTGGCGGACCATGAGGCGGTTCAGGTTCGGCAGGTACGGCAGGTCGCCGACGGTCATGTCGTCGACGGTGAACATCAAGATGTTGGGCTTCGGGCCGGGACGGCCGTCGGGCTTGCGCTCCGTCGTACCGCCGCGCACGTCGCCGTGGGCGGCGCTGGACCCGACCTGGGCCGTCCCGACCGCGGTCCAGGCGAGCCCGGTGATCGCGAGGGCGCCGACCGCGGTCGCCGCGATCGCGGGAACGGTCTTGCGGGCGGTGCGGTTCACGGGTGCCTCGGAGTCGGTCGGTGGAGGGTGGAGGGAGCGGCGGGCGAGCGGTGGTGCGCAGGCGTAGACGGTAGTCCCCGCCACCCCCTCCTGTCGGGTTTTCCGCGTGTCGGATCTCGTCGCCCCAGGAACCCGGGGGTGCGGCCCGGCGCGGAGTGCGAGAGCCTTCACGGGTCGCCGTCACAGGAATCCCGGGAGTGAGCATGAAGAAGGCAGTGCTGGCCGTCGTCGTGGTCGTGGTGGTCGCCGCCGGCGTCATCGCGTGGGCCGTGTGGGGTGGCGACGACGAGGTCGTCGCGCGCGACACCTGCGACGGCCGCAGCTACGAGCTGACGGTCGAGGACGAGGACGGCGGTCTCGAGGTCACCTTCGAGCTGCAGTCCGCCGACGCCGGCGAGACCTGGCAGGTGCTCATCGAGCAGGGCGGGCGCACCCTCCTGGAGGGCGAGCGGGTGACCGACGAGGACGCCGAGCTCGACGTCGACGTACCCGCGCGGGCCGAGGACGGCGACGAGTTCACCGTGACCGCCACGCCGGCGGAGGGCGAGCCCTGCGTCGCCACCGTCACCCGCTGAGCACCACTCCGTCGAGTCGGCAGTAGTTGCCGACAGGCTGTGCGCAAGTACTGCCGACTCGACGCGCAACTACTGCCGACTCGGCGAGGCACCGCCCGCCGACGGGCGGCGCGGGGCTACCCCTAGGCTGACGCCCATGGGCAAGCAGGAAGACTTCGTTCTCCGCGCTCTCGAGGAGCGTGACGTCCGGTTCGTCCGGCTCTGGTTCACCGACGTGCTCGGGTTCCTGAAGTCGGTCGCGGTGGCGCCCGCCGAGCTGGAGGGGGCCTTCGACGAGGGCATCGGCTTCGACGGCTCGGCGATCGAGGGCTTCGCCCGCGTCTACGAGGCCGACATGCTGGCCAAGCCGGACCCGTCGACGTTCCAGATCCTCCCGTGGCGCACCGGCGAGGGTCCGGCGACCGCCCGGATGTTCTGCGACATCGTGATGCCCGACGGCTCCCCGTCGTACGCCGACCCGCGCCACGTCCTCAAGCGGACGCTGGGCAAGGCCGCCGAGAAGGGCTTCACCTTCTACACCCACCCCGAGATCGAGTTCTACCTGTTCAAGGACAGCCCCGTCCCCGGGGGCGACCCCGAGCCGGTGGACCGCAGCGGGTACTTCGACCACACCGCGCAGTCGCACGGCGCCGACTTCCGCCGCGAGGCGATCACCATGCTCGAGGCGATGGGCATCTCGGTGGAGTTCAGCCACCACGAGGGCGGCCCGGGCCAGCAGGAGATCGACCTGCGGTACGCCGACGCGCTCAGCACCGCCGACAACATCATGACCTTCCGCACCGTCATCCGGGAGGTCGCGCTCAGCCAGGACGTGTGGGCCAGCTTCATGCCGAAGCCGTTCACCACCCACCCCGGCTCGGGCATGCACACCCACGTCTCGCTCTTCGACGGCGACCAGAACGCCTTCTACGAGGCGGGCGCGGAGTACTCCCTGTCGAAGACCGGCCGCCAGTTCATCGCCGGCCTGCTACGGCACGCGCCGGAGATCACCGTGGTGACCAACCAGTGGGTCAACAGCTACAAGCGGCTGATGTTCGGCGGCGAGGCGCCGTCGTACATCTGCTGGGGCCACAACAACCGCAGCGCGATGATCCGGGTCCCGATGTACAAGCCCAACAAGGGTCCGTCGACCCGCGTCGAGCTGCGCACCGTCGACGCGGCGTGCAACCCCTACCTCGCCTTCGCGGTGATGCTGGCGGCCGGCATGAAGGGCATCGAGGAGGGCTACGAGCTGCCGCGCGAGGCCGAGGACGACGTCTGGTCGCTCACCGAGCGCGAGCGCAAGGCGCTGGGCATCGACCCGCTGCCGCGCAGCCTCAACGAGGCGATCGCGATCGCCGAGGACTCCGAGCTGCTGGCCGAGACGCTCGGCGAGCACGTCTACGATTTCTTCCTGCGCAACAAGCGCGCGGAGTGGGACGAGTACCGCGGCCAGGTCTCCGCCTTCGAGCGCGACCGGATGCTCCCGGTCATCTGACGACGATGCGCGTGCTCGTCGTCCAGCACGAGGACGCCTGCCCGCCCGCCCTGCTGGGCGGGTGGCTGGTGGACGCCGGCGCGCGGCTCGACGTACGACGCCCGTACGCCGGCGACGAGCTGCCGGACTCGCTCGCGGACCACGACGGGGTGCTGGTCCTCGGCGGGTCGATGGGCGCGGACGACGACGCGGAGCATGCCTGGCTGGGGCCGACCAAGGAGCTCGCGCGGACCGCGGTCGCCGACGGCGTACCCCTGCTCGGGATCTGCCTGGGCCACCAGCTGCTCGCCAGCGCGCTCGGCGGGCGCGTGACCCGCAACCCGGGCGGTCAGCAGCTCGGCCTGCTCGAGGTCGGCTGGACCGCGGAGGCGGCGCGCGACGAGCTGGTCGGCCCGCTCGCGGAGGCTCCGGCGGCGGCCCGCGGCGCGCACTGGAACAACGACGTCGTCGTCGAGCTCCCGGAGGACGCGACCCTGCTGGCGACCGCGCCCGCGGGTGAGGTGCAGGCGGTCCGGTTCGGGCCGCGGGCCTGGGGCCTGCAACTGCACCCCGAGGTCGACCACGAGATCCTCGGCCGCTGGGCGGCCGACGACGCCGGGTCCCACGAGGCGGCCGGGATCGACCAGGCGGCACTGCTGCGGGCCGTCGAGGAGGCGCGGGCCGAGCTGGAGACCACCTGGGCCCCGCTGGCCCACGGCTTCGTGGCCGTCGCGGAGCGGGCGGGCCGCTGATGGTGCGCCCCACGACCGGCAAGGGCACTCTGCTCCGGCTCGGCTTCGAGGACACCGAGGCCGCGCTCGCGGGCCTGGACCGGCTGGGCTCGGACGCCGCGGGGTGCCTGCTGGCCATCCTGGGCAGGACCGCCGACCCCGACCAGGCGCTGGCGGGCGTCATCCGGATCGCCGACGAGCTCGACGACCCGGACGAGCTGTTCCGGGCGATCTGCGACGACGAGGGCACCGCCATGCGGCTGCTCTGCGTGCTGGGCGCCAGCCAGGCGCTCTGCGATCACCTGGCGCGCCATCCGCACCACTGGGTCGAGCTGACCGACCCGATGCTCGGCTCGACCCGGCCGGCCGCCTTCGCGCTGCGCGAGCACCTACTGCGCGCCGTCGGCGCGGACCCGCACGCCCCGGTGCCGGTCGCGACCGTCCCGGACGGGGACGCCGTCGACGCCCTCCGGGTGGAGTACCGGCGGCTGCTGCTCCGCCTGGCCGCTCGTGACCTCGCCCACGACCTCGGCGTCGACGACGCCGCGGCCGAGATCGCCGACCTCGCCGCCGCCACGCTCGACGCCGCGCTCGCCGTGGCCCGCCAGCGCGTCGGCGACGGCGCCGAGCTCGTCCGGCTGTCGGTCATCGCGATGGGCAAGTGCGGGGGACACGAGCTCAACTACGTCTCAGACGTCGACGTGATCTTCGTGCACGAGCCGGTCGAGGGCGCTCCCGAGGACTCCGCGCTGCGGGCCGCGACCCAGCTCGCCAGCCACCTGATCCGGATCTGCGGCGACCACACCGGTGAGGGCACCATCTGGCCCGTCGACGCCAACCTGCGCCCCGAGGGCCGCCAGGGCCCGCTCACCCGGACCCTCGCGAGCCACCAGGGCTACTACGAGCGCTGGGCCAAGACCTGGGAGTTCCAGGCCCTGCTGAAGGCGCGACCGGTCGCGGGTGACCTCGCCCTCGGCGCCGAGTACGTCGCGATGGTCGCGCCGATGGTGTGGAGCGCGGCCGAGCGGGAGGGCTTCGTCGAGGACACCCAGGCCATGCGCCGCCGAGTGCTCGACCACATCCCGGCGAAGGACGCGGACCGGCAGCTGAAGCTCGGCTCCGGCGGGCTGCGCGACGTCGAGTTCGCCGTCCAGCTCCTGCAGCTCGTGCACGGCCGGGGCGACGAGTCGATCCGGACGCCGACCACGCTCAGCGCGCTGGCCGAGCTGACCCGGGGCGGGTACGTCGGCCGCGAGGACGGCATCGCGCTGCACGAGGCCTACGCGTTCCTGCGCACCCTCGAGCACCGGATCCAGCTCCACCAGCTGCGGCGTACCCACGTGGTGCCGGCGGACGAGCAGGCGCTGCGGCACCTCGGCCGCAGCATGGGCTACCTCAAGACGCCCGTCGAGACGCTGGAGAAGACCTGGGCGCACCACCGGCGGGAGGTACGCCGGCTGCACGAGAAGCTGTTCTACCGGCCGCTGCTCTCCGCGGTCGCGGCGCTGCCCGGGCACGACGTACGACTCTCGCCGGAGGCGGCCGCGAAGCGGCTCGCCGCGCTCGGCTACCACGACCCGCAGGCCGCGCTGCGTCACCTCGAGGCGCTCACCGGCGGGGTCAGCCGTCGCTCCAGCATCCAGCGCGCACTGCTGCCGGCGATGCTGCAGTGGTTCGCCGAGGGGCCCGACCCGGACGCCGGGCTGTTCGGGTTCCGGCGGATCAGCGAGGCGCTCGGCAGCACGCCGTGGTACCTCTCGACGCTGCGCGACGAGGGCGAGGTGGCGACCCGGCTGGCCCGGCTGCTCTCCACCTCGCGCTACGCGACCGACCTGCTGGAGCGGGAGCCGCAGGGCGTCCGGCTGCTGGGCGAGGACCTCGCCCCGCTGGCGGCCCAGGTGCTCAACGAGGAGATGCGGGCGGGAGCGGCACGGCAGGAGAACGCTGACAAGGCGGTGCGGGCGATCCGGGCCGTCCGGCGCCGCGAGCTGCTCCGGATCGCCGCGGGGGACCTGCTCGGCAGCACCGGCGTCGACGACGTCGGCGCCGGCCTCTCCCGGCTGACCGACGCGACGCTGGAGGCCACCCTCGCGGTCGCCGGGACCGCGGTGCGGAACCAGCGCGGGCTCGACGCGGCCCCGACCCGGATCGCCATCGTGGCGATGGGCCGCTACGGCGGCTTCGAGCTGTCCTACGGCAGCGACGCCGACGTGCTGTTCGTGCACGACCCGGAGCCGGGCGCCGACCCGCAGCAGGCGTCGTCGTACGCCCAGGCGGTGGCGAACGAGCTGCGCCGGCTGCTCGCCCTGCCCGGCGGCGACCCGCCGCTCGTCGTCGACGCCGACCTGCGTCCGGAGGGCAAGCAGGGTCCGCTGACGCGCACGCTGTCGTCGTACGCCGCCTACTACGCCAAGTGGTCGAAGGTGTGGGAGGCGCAGGCGCTGCTGCGCGCCGACGCCGTGGTGGGCGACCCCGACCTGCGCCGCCGCTTCGAGGAGCTGATCGACCCGCTCCGCTTCCCGGCCGACGGCATCAGCGCCGACGACGCCTTCGAGGTACGTCGGATCAAGGCCCGCGTCGACGAGGAGCGGCTGCCCCGCGGCGCCGACCCGCACATGCACCTCAAGCTGGGCCGCGGCGGCCTGGCCGACATCGAGTGGACCGTCCAGCTGCTGCAGATGCGGTACGCCGGCCAGGTGCCCGGCCTGCGCACCCCCCGCACCATGCCCGCGCTGGATGCTGCGCGTGACGCCGATCTGATCGGCGAGGACGACGCCGCCGTGCTGCAGCAGACCTGGCGGCGGGTCAGCCGGGTCCGCAACGCGGTGACGCTCGTGCGCGGGAAGCCCAGCGACCAGCTGCCCCGCGATCCCCGCGAGCGGGCGGCGGTGGCGAGCATCCTGGGCTACGGGCCGGGCGAGTCCGAGGCGATGCTCAACGACCACCTTCGGCACACCCGCTTGGCGCGTGCCGTCGTGGAACGGGTGTTCTGGGAGGACTGAGCCCCGGTGGGTAGCGTCGGTCGCATGACCACTTCCGCCACCCGTGCCACCCGACTCCTCGAGCTGCACCGCGATCCGGCCCTGCTGACGGTCGTCAACGTCTGGGACGTGATCAGCGCGAAGGTCGTCGCCGACGTACCCGGCACGACCGCGCTCGCGACCGCCAGCCACTCGATCGCCGCGTCGTACGGCTACGAGGACGGCGAGCAGATCCCGCGGGACCTGATGCTGGAGGCCGTCGGGCGGATTGTGCGGTCGACCGACCTCCCGGTGAGCGCCGACCTCGAGGGCGGGTACGGCGACCCCGCCGAGACGATCCGCCGCGCGATCGGCCTCGGCGTCGTCGGCGCCAACATCGAGGACCAGCTGCGCCCGCTGTCGGAGGCCGCTGCCAACGTGGAGGCGATCATGCGCGCTGCCGAGGCGGAGGGTGTCGCGGACTTCGTGCTCAACGCCCGCACCGACGCCTTCGTGAAGGCCGGCGACCGCGACCCGGCCGACGTACTGAAGGACGCGGTCGAGCGCGGCAAGGCGTTCCTCGACGCGGGCGCGCCGGTCGTGTTCGTGCCGGGCCGGCTCGACGAGGCCCAGGTCTCGACGCTGGTCGACGCCTTCGGTCCGCAACGGCTCACGCTGATCGGCATCCCCGGCCTCCCGTCGCTGGCCCGTCTGCAGGAGCTCGGCGTCGCCCGGGTCTCCTACGGCCCGATGTCGCAGAACGTCGCCCTCACCGCCCTCCAGGAGCTCGTCGAGGACGTCCACGCCGGCGGCGGCGTACCGTCCACCATGCGCCTCCTCAACTGAGCCCCCGCCGAGTCGGCAGAACTTGCGCGTCGAGTCGGCAGAAGTTGCGCGTCGAGTCGGCAGCAACTTCTGCCGACTCGGCGGTTCTCAGGATGGGCTGGGAGAATGCCGAGCCATGAGGCCGAGGACCGACCCCGCCGTGCTGTGGGCGCGCGCGGTGCTGCTCGCCTCGGTGGCGGTGTTCCTGGGCGCGGCCGGGCACGTGACGGCCGACGGGCTGCTGCCCGGTCCCGCCGCGCTCGTTGTCCTGTACGTCGTCGCGGTGGTCGGCGCGGCGGCGTTCCTCGCCCGTCCCGCCTCGCCGCTGCGGCTGGTCGCGCTGCTCGTGGGCGGCCAGACCGTCGTCCACCTCGTGCTCAGCGCGGCCGCCGGACACGTCGGCGATCCCGCCCGGCCCGCGGCCGGTCCGGCGCCCGCACCGGCCGGGACGCTCCCGACCGTCGACGGCCGCCGGGTCGGGACGCTCCAGGACGCCTTCGACGTCGGAGCCGGGCACGCGTCCGGTCCCGCGCTGCCCGTCGGCCACCTGCTCGACCACCTCACCGGCCAGGCGCCGATGATGCTGGCGCACCTGGTCGTCGCCGTCGCCGTCGGGCTCTGGCTGGCCGTGGGGGAGCGCTCCCTGTGGACGCTGCTCGCGCTGGCCGCCACCGTCGTCCTGGCCCCGCTGCAGCTCCTGGCCGCGATCGCGCGCGCCGGGCTGCCCGTCGTACGACGCCTCGCCGTGCGGGCCGCCGCACCGCTTCGGCCCCCGCACTCGCTCGTCCTCGCTCGCGCCGTGGTCCGGCGCGGTCCTCCGCTCGTCGCGCGCTGACCCGCCCGACGACCCCACGACCGCACCCGAGGACCCATGACCGACCTGACCGCGCCCGATGCTGCCCTGGCGCCACCCCCACCCCCGTCACCGCCGTCGCCCCGGCCGCCGCGCGAGCGCTCGAAGGGCAGCGGCCTGTTCCGCGCGATCTGGCGCTGGCACTTCTTCGCGAGCTTCCTGGTCATCCCGGTGCTGCTCGTGCTGGCCGTCACCGGCCTGATCTACCTGTTCCGTTTCCAGCTCGAGCCGCTGATGCATCCCGACCTGATGAAGGTCGACGTACCGTCGGCGGACGCCGTCCAGCAGCCGTACTCCGCCCAGCTCGCCGCGGTCCGGCAGACCTACCCCGACGTCACCGTGATGTCGATGGCCGAGCCCCGCGAGGAGGGCCGGGCGACCGTCTTCTCGGTGACGACCGCTGACGGCGAGGGCCGCGACGTGTTCGTGGACCCCTACGTCCCCGAGGTCCTGGGCTCGCTGAACCCCGACTCGACCCTGTCCGGTACGGCGGTCCGGCTGCACGCCGACCTGATGAGCGGCACCCTCGGCGACCGGTTCCTGGAGCTCGGTGTGTGCTGGGCGATCGTGATGGCGTTGACCGGCTACTACCTGTTCGTGCGCGGCTGGCGGGCACGCCGCCGGATGCGCAAGGCGAACCGGAAGGGCGCCCGGCTGCGCTCGCGGCACGGCGTCGCGGGCGCCGTGGTCGGCGTCGGGCTGCTGACCCTGCTGATCTCGGGACTGCCCTGGACCGGGCTGTGGGGCGCGAAGGTGCAGGAGATCGCCACCGACCGGGGCACCTCGATGTGGTCGCTGGACCACGGGGCGGCGTCCGACCCGCTCTCGACCCTCGATGAGTCGCTGCCGCACAGCCACAGCGTCGACCTGCCGTGGGCGCAGCAGAAGACCGAGGTGCCGAAGTCGGACCCGGAGGGTCACGAGGGCAGCGTCGCGAACGTCGACACCGCGATCGCCGTGGCGGGCGGCGAGGGGCTGCGGCACCCGATGACCGTGACGATCCCGAGCGACGAGGGCGGCGTGTTCTCGGTGATCGGCTACGCCTTCGACGCGCCGTCCGACGAGCGCACCGTGCACGTCGACCAGTACGGCGGCCAGGTGGTCTCGACGTACGGCTTCGACGACTACCCGGCGCTGGCCAAGGTCGTCGCCCACGGCATCGGCCTGCACGAGGGGCGCAGCCTCGGTCTCGCGTCGTTCTGGGGCGCGGCGCTGATGTGCGTGCTGATCGTCTTCATGTGCATCAGTGGTCCGCTGATGTGGTGGCGGCGCCGTCCGAGTGGCGCCGGGCGGGTCGGTGCGCCGCGCGGCAAGCTGCCGCTGCGGGCCACGCCGCTGCTACTGGTGGCCCTGGTCGGGCTCGGGCTGCTGCTCCCGCTGTTCGGGATCTCGCTGCTCGTGGTGCTCGCCCTCGACCAGCTCGTGCTGCGCCGGATCCCGGCCCTGGGCGGCTTCTTCGACACGGTGCGCTGAGGCGGCGGATCTTTTGCGGGTTCCTTGAGGTTTTGGACCCGCCCGCCTTGATGTTGCCCCGGCACAGTTCGGGATGTCGCCTCGGACCACCAGCACCCTTGCTGGTCACAGACCTCCGGGCGGTCACGGCTCCGCCGCGGCTGCCCGGGGCTGGGGCTTCTGGAAGCGAGGCTCGAGGAATGGTGAGCGTGTTCGATCCGCAGGCGCTGGCCAAGCTCGCGCACGACATGAAGGACCCCGCCTTCGCGCGCGCCTTCGCCGAGAAGTACGCCGGCCTCCTCGACCACCGCGTCGCCCGGATCGCCGAGGCGCTGGACGCCCTCGACTTCATCGACGGGATGGACGCGACGCTGAGCCTGAAGGTCTCCTCGACCACGGTGGGGGCCTGCGAGCTGGCCGACGTCGCTCGCGAGATCGAGTCCGACCTGCGCCGGCAGGACCTCCCGGCCGCCCGGAGCCGGGCCGTGGTGCTGCCGGAGGCCGCGCAGCGCGCCCAGGTTGCGCTCCAGGAGTACCTGACCGCGCCCCGCCCGTAACTTCTGCCGACTCGACGCGCAAGTTCTGCCGACTCGACGCGTAACTTCTGCCGACTCGGCGGGCAAGTTCTGCCGACTCGGCGGGTGGGGTGGGTCAGGTGTCGGAGGACTCCATCCGGTAGCCGACGCCGCGCACGGTGCGGACGAACTTCCGGTCCTTGGTCTCGCCGAGCTTGCGGCGCAGGTTGCCGATGTGCACCTCGACGAGGTGGGTGTCGCTCGACCACTCCGTGCCCCACACCGAGCGGAGCAGGGTCTCGCGCGACCAGACCCGGGCGGGGCTGCGCATCAGCTCGGTGAGCAGGTCGAACTCGGTGCGGGTGAGGGCGAGCTCCTGGTCCTCCTTGAAGGCCCGGCGGCCGTCGACGTCGACGCGCAGCACCCCGTGCTCGAGCACCTCGTGGGTGGAGCCGGGGCCGCTCGCACCCACCGGAGCGGGCGCGGCCGCCGCGGCCGACGGGCGGCGCGGCCGGCGGAACATCGCGTTGACCCGGGCCTTCAGCTCGTGGGCGTCGAACGGCTTGGCGATGAAGTCGTCGGCGCCGGTCTCCAGCCCCAGGAGCCGGTCGATCGGCTCGTTGCGGGCGGTGATCATGACGACGTACGCCTCGGTGATCTCGCGCAGCCGGCGGCAGGTCTCGATCCCGTCGATGCCGGGGAGACCGAGGTCGAGGGTGATCAGGTCGGGGTCGAGGGTGCGCACCGCCTCCAGGGCCGCGGTGCCCGACTCGACGGCCGACACCTCGAAGCCCTGGGTGCTCAGGGTGAACTCGATCAGGGAGCGGATGTCCTCGTCGTCCTCGACGACCAGGGCGCGCCGTTCGGAGCCCGAGTCGATCACCATGCCGCAGATGTTGCCAGATGAACGGGCATCGAGGGGGGACGAGGCCCCCTCGGCTCGCCCCGTGGGAACGGGGCGAGCCTCCCCGGAACGGCCGAGGCACGCGACGGTCGCAAATGCAGCCCGCCCCCGGGATACGGGCTGCGTAAGTCCGAGACGGGGGCGGAACCGATGGAACTGAGTGCCTGGACGGTTCATACCCGCCGACCCGTGTGGCAAAACCTTCGTTCACAGATCCCGCGCACAGATCCGGCTGCTCACCGCCCCGGCCGGACCGCCCCGCCGTGACGCCGGGCGAGCGTGCTGGCCAGCGCGGTCGCGGCGGCGCGCAGGGCCGTCTCGTGCGCCTCGGGCCGGAAGCGCCCGACCGGCCCGGTGACGCTGATCGCCGCCAGCGCCGTACGCCCGTCGGTGTCGAGCACCGGGGCCGCGATGCACAGCAGGCCGGTCGTCGACTCCTCGCGCTCGTACGCCGTCCCGGTGTCCAGCACCGTCGTCAGTTGCCGTCGCAGCAGGCCGGGTGCCACCACCGTGTGCGGCGTACGCCGCTCGAGCGGGCGCGCGAGCACCTCCTCCTGGACGGCGGGGGAGGCGTGCGCGAGCAGCACCTTGCCGATCGCCGTGCAGTGCATCGGCATCCGCCCGCCCGTGCGCGAGGGGGAGCGGGCCTGCCGGTGCCCGCCGATCTTGGCGACGTACACGACCTCGGTGCCGTCCTGCACGCCCAGGTGCACGGTCTCGTGGGTGCGCTCGTAGAGGTCCTGGAGGAACGGCATCGCCAGCTCCAGCAGGGTGCGCTCGGACGCCGCCCGCATGCCGAGCTCGAAGAGCCCGCCCGCGAGCCGGTAGCCGTGCGGGGTCTTGTCGAGCAGCCGGTGGCCGACGAGATCGCCCGCGACCCGGTGCGCGGTCCCCTTGGGCAGTCCGGTGCGGCGCACCAGCTCGGCGAGCGGGAGCACGGTGTCGTCGACGCGGAAGGCGCGCAGCAGGGCGACGGCCTTGCCGAGCACGGTGTCGGTCCCGCTGGGCTCGACGTCGGGACGCTCGGTCACCCGATCAGCGTACCGGTGAGTGGAACGCGGCCGTGGCCGGCCCGAGGACCGCGCGGCGAGGGTGGGGGCATGAGTGAAACCGTCTCCCGCGTCGACACCGACGCCATCGTCGCGGCCGCGGACCGGCTGCGGCTCGCGGCCGAGACCGGCACGCCGAGCGCGCCGGTGCGCGACCTGATCGGCCGTGACGACGTCGCGGCCGCGTACGCCGTCCAGCAGCGCCTCACCGAGGGCCGGGTCGCCGCCGGCGCCCGGGTCGTGGGCCGCAAGATCGGCCTCACCTCGAGCGCCGTCCAGGAGCAGCTCGGCGTGGACCAGCCGGACTTCGGCGTCCTCTTCGACGACATGGCGTACGCCGACGGCGGCGCCGTGCCCGCGGCCGCGGTGCTGCAGCCCCGGGTCGAGGCCGAGGTCGCCTTCGTGCTGAAGGAGGACCTGGCCGAGGGACCGCTCGACCTCGCGCAGGTCCGCGGCGCCGTCGACTACGCGGTCGCCGCCCTGGAGATCTGCGGCAGCCGGGTGGCGGACTGGGACATCAGCTTCGCCGACACCGTCGCCGACAACGCCTCGGCCGGCGCGTACGTCCTCGGCACCGAGCGCCGGACCCTCGACGAGGTCGAGCCGCGCGAGGTCGCGATGAGCATGAGCATCGACGGTGCCGAGGTCTCCACCGGCACCGGCGCCGCCTGCCTCGGCGACCCGCTCGAGGCCGTGGTCTGGCTGGCTCGGCAGGCCCGCACGTTCGGCGAGCCGCTGCGGGCCGGCCAGGTCGTCCTCTCCGGCGCGCTCGGCCCGATGCGGCCCGTCGCGCCCGGCAGCACCGTCACCACCACCATCACCGGGCTGGGCGGCGTCTCCGTCGCCTTCAGCGAGTAAAGGACCAGGACATGACCAAGACCAAGGTCGCCGTCATCGGCTCGGGCAACATCGGCACCGACCTGATGATCAAGGTGATGCGCACCAGCAAGCACCTCGAGATGGGGGCGATGGTCGGCATCGACCCCGCCTCCGACGGGCTCGCCCGCGCGGCCCGCTTCGGGTTCGCCACCACCCACGAGGGCGTCGAGGGGCTGATCGCCCTGCCCGGCTTCGAGGAGATCGAGATCGTCTTCGACGCCACCTCGGCCAAGGCGCACGAGCACAACGCCGGGCTCCTCGAGCCGCTCGGCAAGCGGCTGATCGACCTGACGCCCGCGGCCATCGGCCCGTACGTCGTCCCCGCGGTCAACCTCGACGACCACCTCGACGCCCCGAACGTGAACATGGTGACCTGCGGTGGCCAGGCGACGATCCCGGTCGTCGCCGCGATCTCGCGGGTCGTGCCCGTCGCGTACGCCGAGATCGTCGCCTCGATCGCCTCGAAGTCCGCCGGCCCCGGCACCCGCGCCAACATCGACGAGTTCACCGAGACCACCTCGGCCGCGATCGTCGAGGTCGGCGGCGCCCGGCGCGGCAAGGCGATCATCATCCTCAACCCGGCCGAGCCGCCGCTGATGATGCGCGACACCGTGTTCGCGCTCGTCGACGCCCCCGACCCGGCCGTCCACGAGGAGATCCGGTCCTCGGTCGAGAAGATGGTCGCCGACGTCGCGGCGTACGTCCCGGGCTATCGGCTCAAGCAGCAGGTGCAGATCACCGAGATCGCCGCCGACCAGCCGGTCGAGACGCTCGTCGGCCCGGAGGCCACGACCCGCCCGACCCACCAGGTGTCGGTGTTCCTCGAGGTCGAGGGCGCTGCGCACTACCTCCCGGCGTACGCCGGCAACCTCGACATCATGACCTCCGCGGCGCTGCAGATGGCGGAGCGGATCGCGGCTTCGAAGGCAGGGAACTGACCATGAGCACTCCGATCTTCGTCCAGGACGTCACGCTGCGCGACGGCATGCACGCCGTACGCCACCGGATCACGCCGGAGGACGTCACCCGGATCGTCGCCGCGCTCGACGACGCCGGCGTCGACGCCATCGAGGTCGCGCACGGCGACGGCCTCGCCGGCTCCTCGGTGAACTACGGCCCCGGCTCCCACACCGACTGGGAGTGGATCGAGGCGGCCGCCTCCGTGCTGAAGCGGGCGCGGCTGACCACGCTGCTGCTGCCCGGCGTCGGCACCATCCACGAGCTGAAGCGGGCCTACGAGCTCGGCGTCCGCTCGGTCCGGGTCGCCACCCACTGCACCGAGGCCGACGTCTCGGCGCAGCACATCGCGGCGGCCCGTGAGCTCGGCATGGACGTCTCCGGCTTCCTGATGCTCTCGCACATGTCCGCGCCCGAGGACCTGGCCCAGCAGGCCCGGCTGATGGAGTCGTACGGCGCCCACTGCGTCTACGTCACCGACTCCGGTGGCCGGCTGACGATGAACGACGTCGCGGCGCGGGTCCGCGCCTACCGCGACGTCCTCGACCCGCAGACCGAGATCGGCATCCACGCCCACGAGAACCTCTCGTTGTCGGTCGCCAACTCGGTGGTCGCCGTCGAGAACGGCGTCTTCCGGGTCGACGCCTCGCTCGCGGGGCACGGTGCCGGTGCGGGCAACTGCCCGCTGGAGGCGTTCATCGCGGTGGCCGACCTGTCGGACTTCAAGCACGGCTGCGACCTGTTCAAGCTGCAGGACGCCGCCGACGACATCGTCCGCCCGCTGCAGGACCGGCCGGTCCGCGTCGACCGCGAGACCCTGACGCTCGGGTACGCCGGCGTGTACTCGTCGTTCCTGCGGCACGCCGAGAACGCCGCGCAGCAGTACGACCTCGACGTGCGCGACATCCTGATGGAGTGCGGCAGGCGTCGCCTGGTCGGTGGTCAGGAGGACATGATCATCGACGTCGCGCTCAACCTGGTCCCGGCCCGTTCCTGAGGGTTCGCCGGAATACCCCAACCTGCACGATGCCGGGGACCCGTGCCCGGGTCTAGCGTCGGTGGTTCCAGACCTGTCGCGGACCCCCGCCGTGCCACGTGACGCCCCGACGCCATCCCGACGCCCTCTCGACGCCCTCGTGACGACGACCTGTTGCCGGACCCGGCAGGCACCGAGTCACGAGGAGCGTGAGAGATGAGTGCACAGCTGGACACCCTGCGGGAGCAGACCCGCGGGTCGGTGATCGGCCCGGACGACCCGTCGTACGACGAGGCGCGCCGGGTGCGCAACGGCATGATCGACCGGCGGCCCGCCGTCATCGTCCGGGCGGCCAACGCCGGTGACGTGATGACGGCGGTGCGGTACGCCGTCGACCAGGGGCTCACGGTCGCGGTGCGCGGCGGGGCGCACAGCGTGCCGGGCTTCGGCACCGCCGACGACGGCGTCGTCGTCGACCTGTCGGCGATGCGCGACATCCGGGTCGACCCGGTGAACCGGGTCGCCCGGGTGGCGGGCGGTGCGACGTGGGGCGACCTGAACGCGGCGACGTACCCCTTCGGCCTGGCCACGACCGGCGGCATCATCTCGACCACCGGCGTCGGCGGGCTCACGCTCGGCGGCGGCATCGGCTACCTCGCGCGGGGGCTCGGGTTCTCCTGCGACAACCTGGTCGCGGCCGACGTGGTGACCGGCGACGGGAGCTTCCACATCGCCAGCGAGAAGGACGACGCGGACCTGTACTGGGCGATCCGGGGCGGGGGCGGCAACTTCGGGGTCGTCACGTCCTTCGAGTTCCGGCTCAGCCCGGTCAAGGACGTCTACGGAGGGCCGATGTTCTTCGAGCTGGACAAGGCGGGGGACCTGTTCCGGCTCTACCGGGAGTTCATCGCCGACGCCCCCGAGCAGTTCGGCGGGTTCCCGGCGTACCAGATCGCGCCGCCGCTGCCGTTCATCCCCGAGGCCCGGCACGGCACCACGCTGGCCCTGATGGTGACCTGCTGGGCCGGCGACCCGGGGGAGGGGGAGAAGGTGCTGAAGCCGTTCCGCGACCTGGCGCCGACGGTGGCCGAGCTGGTCGGCCCGATGCCGTACCCGGCCCTGAACAGCGCCTTCGACGACCTCTACCCCTCGGGGCTGCGCCACTACTGGAAGGCCAGCTTCGTCAAGGAGCTGACCGACGACGCGATCGCCGCTCACGTCGAGCACGGCTCGCAGGTGCCCGAGATGACGTCGACGATGCACATCTACCCGATCAACGGCGCCTGTCACCGGGTGGCGTCCGACGCGACCGCCTTCGCCTACCGCGACGCCAACTTCGCGACGGTGATCGCGGGCATGTGGCCGGACGAGAAGGACGACGAGCGCAACACCGCCTGGGTCCGGGACTACTACGCGGCCACCGCGCCCTTCTCCGAGGACGGGGGCTACATCAACTTCATGGCCGAGGACGACCAGGGCCGGATCGGCGCCAACTACCGGGGCAACTACGACCGGCTGCGGGAGGTGAAGGCGACCTACGACCCCGGCAACCTGTTCCGGCACAACCAGAACATCCCGCCGGCCTGAGACGCCGCGAGTTCACCCATTTGGGTGAGGTTCGCGCCGCGCTGCCCTCATTCCGCCGCGGGCGGGCGTGCACTTCTTGGTGACCGCATCCCCCAGCGTCGGACAGTGGCGCGCTCTCGGAGGTCTTGTCATGAAGGTGGAGGTGGCCCGAGCGGCCAACCGCGCCAAGCGCGAGCTGATCCATCGGGTCCCGGCGGTACGACGCCGGGTCGACGAGCATCGGGCGTCGCTGGCTGACGACCATCGATCCCGGCTGCCGGATCTCGCGCCCGCCCATCGTCAGCTCGTCGACGACCTGCGCGGGAACGGCATGAGCGTGACGCGCTGGGACGCGATGGGGCTGCCCGGGGTCGACCCCCTCAAGCCGCTGCTGCTCCAGCTGAGCGGGCTGCTGGCGGACCGCTCGCCCGGCGGGTCGCACTCGGTGCTGCTCGGCCGGGACGAGATGCTCGAGGACGTCGCCCTGTGGCGGTGGGGACTGCAGTCGCAGGTCCTCGACCTGGTGGAGAACTACCTCGGTGTCCCGGTCCGCTACTACGGCCCCCTGGTGCACCGGGAGTGCAGCGACGGTCGCACCGTCGACACCCGCCAGTGGCACCGCGACATCGAGGACCACCGGATGCTGAAGATCCTGGTCTGGCTCAACGACGTCGATTCGGACGGTGGTCCGTTCACCTACGTCCCGCGGCCGCGCTCGACCTCCGCGGCGCGGGCGCTGCGCTACGTCGGCGGGTTCGTCGACGACGAGCGGTTCGCGGCCGCCGTACCCCGGGAGACGTGGCGGCAGGCCACCGGGCCGCGGTGGACCGCGGGCGTCCCGGACACCGCGCAGATCTTCCACCGGGCCGCGCCGCCCACCGCGCGGGACCGCTACTCGGTGACCTTCACCTGGATGACGAGGCGGCCCTTCACCACGATCGCGGCGGCTCCCTGGCGCCCCGACCAGGTCCGCCGGTGCGTCGCCGGACTGGATCCGCGGCAGCGTGCCTGCCTGCCGCCGGCGATGGTCCGGATGCGCTGAAAAAAAGGGGCCGTTTCTCCGCTCTGCCGCGGGGAAGGAGACCGGTCATGAGCACGTCCGTCGGGGTCGCGGTCTTCACTCCGCAGCCGATCGTCGCCCTGGGGATCGCCACGGTCCTCCAGCAGACTGACGGGCGGTTCGTCCCGGCGATCTTCGACATCGAGGGGGTCGAGCCCGACGTCGTCCTGTACGACGTCGCCTTCCTGGACCGCGGCGACACCTCGACCCTCGACATCCTGGTGAACAAGACCGCGGCCGTCGTCATGCTCGTCGGCACGACGCTGCGTCCCGATCTGACCGCCAAGGCGCTCGACCGCGGCGCCGACGGCTTCTTCGACCTCGACGCGCCGGTCGCCGAGGTCCTGGACGCGCTGGCCTCAGCCGCCACCGGCTGGGAGCCCGGCGATCCCGGCCCCAACCCCACGGTCGGCTCCAGCGCGGAGTCCCGCACCGACCTCACCTCGGGCAACGTCGGCCTCACCGAGCGCGAGCACGAGGTCCTCGCCCTGATCGCCCGCGGCATGTCCAACAAGGAGATCGCGGCCGAGATCCATCTCGGCGTCAACACCATCAAGACCTACATTCGGTCGGGCTACCACAAGATCGGCGCCACGAACCGGTCGACGGCCGTCGCCTGGGCCATCGACCACGGCCTGCCGTCCGACTGACGTCAGTCCAGCAGCCCGGCCAGCGTCTCCGGGTCGCGGGCGAGCACGGCCGTGCCGTCGTCCGCGGTGATGATCGGCCGCTGGATCAGCTGCGGGTGCTCGACCATCGCCTGCACCCACGCCTCGCGCGCCGCCGGGGTGCGCGGCAGCTCCTGCACGGCCGCAGCCTCGGGCTCGCCGGTGCGGACGATCTGCCACGGCTCCAGGTCGAGGCGCGCCAGCACCTCAGCGAGCTCGGCGCGGGTCGGCGGCTCGTCGAGGTAGCGCCGGACGGTGTACTCCACCCCCGCCTCGTCGAGCGCCGCCGTCGCGGTCCGGCACTTCGAGCAGGCGGGGTTGATCCAGATCTCCATGGCGACACCTCTTCAGACGGCCGGGCGCAGATTCCCCGGAGAACCGGGGAATCTGGATGTTCTCAGTCGAGATTCTGCCTGAGAACGTCAAGGATCGGCTGACAGGCTCGCCAGGGTACGCCGGGCGATCAGCCGGTCGTCGCGTCGTCGAGGCACATGATGTTGCCCTCGCTGTCCTTGAACCAGGCCGCGTGGCCCATGCCCTCCATCTCCGCGACGTCGCCGTCCCAGGTGACGCCGGGCATGTCGTAGTGCTCGAAGGTCAGTCCCTTCGCCTTCAGGTCGCGCACCTCGTCGGCCACGTTGCCGACGTGCCACTGCGCGATCGTGTGGCCGGCCCGGCCGGCGTACTCGGTCTGGTAGAGGAAGAACGTCGTCCCGCCGCCGGTGGTGTAGACGAGCCCGCCGGGGTTCTCGTCGGCAGGGGTGAGGCCGAGGGTGTCGGCGTAGAAGCTCCGGGCCCGGTCGAGATCGGAAACCGGAACGTTCGCGGTGACCATGCTGTCGTTCAACATCGGTGCTCCTTACGGTCGGGAAGTGCCCGAGCCGCTTCCTGGCCACGGTAACCCCGCTCGAGGTCCCAGGCCGAGGGGTCCGACGGGGTCAGCCCTCGGAGGCCGGCGGCTCGGTGAGCACGCGGAGCGCGAGGTCGGTGGTGGCGCCGACGCCGAGGAAGTCGACGACGCGCGAGACCCGGCTGCGCTCGAGGGGGAGCAGGCCGGGGGAGCCGGGTACGTCGGGGGTCAGGCCCAGCTCGAGCTCGGTCTGCCCGGCCATGATCGAGACGTTGAAGTCGTAGCGCTCCCGTGCCCCGGGCGCGGTCAGCCGCTTCAGCAGGGTGCCGCCCATCCGCCGGGCACCGGTCTCGGCGCACCACGAGTCGACGGTGGCGACCAGGTTCTCCCCGTCGCAGTGCTCGATGTCGGACCAGACGGCCTGCATCGAGCCCATCAGGTCGAGCAGCACGGGGGCGGTCTTCTCACCGATGCCCGCGACGCCGGGGAGGTTGTCGCTCGCGTCGCCGCGCAGCGCGGCGAACTCCAGGTAGCGCGCCGCGTCGACGCCGTACATCGTGCGCAGCCGGCGCTCGTCGAGCAGCGGGGAGCCGCCGATCCCGCCGTCGATGACCCGCAGCACCCGGGTGTGGGCGCTGATGTTGGCGAAGGAGTCCCGGTCGGAGGTGACGATCACGCAGTCCCAGCCCTCGCGCCCGGCCCAGGCCGCGGCCGAGGCGTTGACGTCGTCGGCCTCGAGACCCGGCGGGGTGACCGTGCGGAACCCCAGCGCGTCGAGCAGCGCGGCCGCGCGCTCGAGCTGCTCGACGAGGGTCGCGTCCTTGACGGCACGGCCCGCCTTGTAGCCGGGGTAGAGACCCTCGCGCACCGACGTCGCCCGGTCGTCGAGCCCGAACAACAGCGCGTCCGGCGCGAACTGGTCGATCGCCTCCAGGATCTGCCGCAGCATGCCGTGCAGCGCCCACGCGGGCCGGCCGGTCCGGTCGCGCAGGTCGGTGTGCGCGCGGGCGTGGTGGTTGCGGTGCAGCAGCGAGGGCGCGTCGACGGTGAGCAGCAGGCGGCGGGCGCGCGGCGGTGGGGTCTGCATGGGCGCGCCCAGACTAGCCGGGACGGAGCCGCGCTCAGCCGCCTGCCTGCAGCCGCTGCCAGGTCTGGATCGTGACGTTGCCGGTGCGCTCGAGCCGCTCCCGCTTCTGGAACCGCGCGACCGCCTTGCTCGTCCGCGGGCTCATCAGGCCGTCGACGCGGATCCGGATGCCGAGGGCAGCACCGAGCGCGCGCTGCACGCGGCGTACGGGATCGCCGGTCGAGCCGACCTTCAGCAGCGGCCGCGAGCCGCGCGAGACCAGGGCCACCCAGGTCCGGCGGTCCAGCCGTCCCGTCACGCGTACGTCGAGCCGGCGCTGCGCCTTGCGCACCGCCTTCACCGTGCCGGCGTCGTAGCGGCCGCTGGGCTTGGCCCGGGTGAAGCGCTGCTTGCGCAGCTGGCACTGCGCCGCCTTGACCGCGGCACCGCGCGAGCCCTTGCGCAGGGTGGGGTAGCGGCGCAGGTCGACGGCGACGCCCGGGCACATCCGGCGGGTCGGGGAGCCCACGGACCCGCGGCCGACGTCGACCCAGTTCAGGTCGATCTTCATCGAGGCGCCGGCGTAGGTCCTCACCGTGTCGAGGTCGTACTGGTGGATCCGCGCGTGCTTGTCCCACCGGCGGCTCTGCACCCGGTGGTCGGTGCGGGTGTCGGCGCGGCCGTTCTCCCAGGCGAACCAGATGTCGTCGGGCATGGCGTACGAGCCGGGGGAGAGCCGGTCGGCGACGTCGAGGGAGTTGATCGCGGCGCCGATGTTGGAGTAGACGCCGGACCTGAAGCCGAGCGCGTGCAGTTGCTTGGTCCAGCCGGAGAGGAAGGACAGCGCCGCCTGGCGGCAGTCGTCCGGGGCGAGGTCGTAGTCCTCGAGGTCGTAGTAGAGGGTGCTGCCCGTGCGGATCGCCAGCGACTTGGCCGCCGCGACGGACGACCGGGCCTCGGCCCGCCCCTGGTCCTCGGCGGTCTTCTTGTTCAGGGACATCTCGATCGGGTAGTCCCGCTTCGCACAGCTGGCCTGCGGCCCGACGTGGATCGGGAGCAGGTGCCAGCCGCGGCGGGCCTGGGTCCGCACCCAGTCGGCGGTGAGCTGGTCCTGGGGGCAGGTCCGGAGGCTGCCGCTGATGTAGATGCCGACCGCGGAGTACGGCGAGGCCTGCCGCCACGCGTCCATCACCTGCTGGCTCGGCGCCGAGCACGCGTCGAAGCCGTATCCGGTGAACGAGCCCGGGACCCGGACGGTCGAGGCCGCACGGGGTGCCTGCCCGGTGACCTGCTCGGTGGCTGGCTGATCGGCCTGGGCGGGGACGCTCAGGGTCGCGATCGACAGCGCGGCCGCGCTGGCGAGCACCGCGAGGCGGGTCAGGACGTGCGGCATCGGGTTCCTCTCGTCGTGCCCGAGACGGGCGAGGGCGTCCGGCGAGGTTAACCGAACCCGCGGACACCCGGCGGCGAACCGGTGGGGCACCACTACGGTCGTGCTCGGCATCGACGGCCACCGACAGCAAGGAGAGCAGCATGCACAAGCGCACCCTCGGCACGTCCGGGCTGGAGGTGTCGACGCTCGGTCTCGGCTGCATGGGCATGAGCTACGGGCTCGGTCCGGCCGGTGACCACGACGAGATGGTCCGGGTGATGCGCGATGCCGTCGACCTCGGTGTGACCTTCTTCGACACCGCGGAGGTCTACGGGCCGTGGGTCAACGAGGAGCTGGTCGGGGCGGCGCTCGCGCCGGTGCGCGACCAGGTGGTGATCGCCACCAAGTTCGGCTTCGCGTTCGACGCCGACGGCAGGCAGACCGGCCTGTCCAGCCGGCCCGAGCACATCCGGCAGGTGGCCGACGCCTCCCTGCGCCGGCTCGGCGGCGAGGCCATCGACCTCTTCTACCAGCACCGCGTCGACCCGGACGTCCCGATCGAGGAGGTCGCCGGTGCCGTCGGCGAGCTGATCTCGGCCGGCAAGGTACGCCACTTCGGCCTCTCCGAGGCGGGTCCGGGCACGATCCGCCGCGCGCACGCCGTGCAGCCGGTGACCGCCCTGCAGAGCGAGTACTCCCTGTTCTGGCGCGAGCCCGAGGAGTCGGTGCTCCCGACGCTCGAGGAGCTCGGGATCGGCTTCGTGCCCTTCAGTCCGCTCGGGCGCGGCTTCCTCACCGGCACCATCGACTCCAGTACGACGTTCGCGGCCGACGACATCCGCAGCTCGATCCCGCGGTTCCAGGCCGAGGCCATCGACGCCAACCGAGCGCTCGTCGACCTGCTCGAGCGGATCGCGACGCGGTACGACGCCACCACCGGCCAGGTCGCGCTCGCGTGGCTGCTGGCGCAGCGTCCGTGGATCGTGCCGATCCCGGGCACCCGTCGTACCTCCCGGCTGCAGGAGAACGTCGGCGCCGCCGCGCTCGAGCTCACCGCGGCCGACCTCGCCGAGATCCAGGAGGCCGGCGCGGCGATCGTCGTGCAGGGCGAGCGCTACAACGCGGCGATGCAGGCGACGATCGACCGCTCCTGACCGGAACGGAGCCGGCGGACCCCGGGGCACCGGGGCCGTCGGCGGCCTCTGTCATGCTTGCCCATCGTTCGACACGACGTCGGGAGTGCAGGGAGACGGAGCAGGGATGGGCGAGATCGCCGGGGAGCTGGCCCGCGTCAAGGGCGCCTTCGCCCAGCCGACGCTGACCCTCTTGCACCAGCGGCAGGCCGCGGTGGTCATCACCATCTTCCGGGCCGCCTTCGGCCGCAACAACAAGCCGATCCCCACGGCGCGGTTGCACACCCAGGTCGAGGAGCACCTCGCCGGGATCCGGCTGGCTGGCGAGACCGAGGTGCCGACCGGCAGCGGTCGCGACATCTGCCACCGCTGGATGCGCGGGCAGTGGCTGGTGCGCTCGCTCGACGAGACCGGCAACGAGGTCTACTCGCTGACCTCCCACGCGCAGCAGGCGCTGGAGCTGGTCAAGAACCTCGCCCGCGACCGGGCCACGCTGAGCGAGCACCGGATCGCGACGATCCTGGGCAGCGTGCGGCGGTTCAACGCCGAGGCCAACCCGGACCGCACCTCGCGGGTCACCATCCTCAACGCGGAGATCGCGCGGCTGCAGGCCGAGCGGGACCGGCTCGTCGACGGCGCGGAGCTGGTCAGCGCGACCGAGGACTACATGCTGGAGGGCTTCACCGAGCTGCTCTCGCTGATCTCGGCGCTGCCCAGCGACTTCGCCCGGGTCGAGGAGCGGTTCGCCACGATCCGCGGAGAGATCCTGGCCGCCTTCCGGGCCGAGGACCGGCCGGCCGGTGAGGTGATCGACGACTACCTCGCCCGGGCCGACGCGCTGATGACGGCGACCCAGGAGGGGCGGGCGTTCGAGGGCGCCTTCGCGCTGCTGCGCGACGACGCGCTGGTCACCCAGCTCCGCGAGGACCTCACCGCACTGCTGGACCACCCGATCTCCGACCGGATCCTCAGCGACGCCGACCGGTCCGAGCTGCAGGGCACGGTCCGGCTGGTGCGTGACGGGCTCGACCGGGTGCTCGCCCAGCGTTCGCGGGTGACGGCGACGCTGAAGGAGTACATCGTCTCCCACGACGCCGCCAGCGACCGCGAGCTGGAGCAGACCCTGCGCCAGGTCGAGTCGCAGCTGATGGCCTGGATGGCGACGACCGGCCCGCGCGCGACCCACGACGTACCCCTGCTGCCGGCGCGTGCCGGCGTCGACCACCTGCGCGAGCGCTTCTACGACCCGGCCGACGACGTGCTCCCCGAGCGGATCACGGCGGCCGATCCCGACGACGCCCCCGAGGTGTCGCTCAGCGCCCTGATGGCGCAGGGCGGCCCCCGGCTGAACTCCCTGCGCGAGCGGCTCGACGAGGCGCTGGCCTCGCTGCGGCCGGTGGCCTCGCTGGGCGAGCTCTTCGAGCAGCTCGAGCCGTCGCTGCGGCGGCCGGTCGAGATCCTCGGCCTGCTGCACCTCGCCGCCGACCGCGACTGGACGACCGAGGACGACCTCGACACCTTCTCGGCTGTGCGCCACGACGGGTCGCGGCGTACCTTCGCCGTTCCGCGCACGCCGCTGCCCGACCCCGACCGACCCGCCGCCGCACGCACCGCCCAGCACGAGAGGGAGACCCGATGAGCGTCGACACCGACACCGACACCGATCTCGACCTCGGGGACGAGCTCCTCGACGAGGGCTCGGTCTCGCTCTTCGAGGGCGACGAGGGTGGGCTCGAGTACTCCCAGCGCCGGACGCTGGTCGCGCTGCTCAAGCAGCGCTTCATCAGCGCCCGCACGCACCCGCGCGACTGGCCGGTCCTGGTCGAGCACGAGCGGGTGCTGCGCTCGCGCCTCAACGACCTCTTCCTCGACCTGGCGATCGACCGCGAGCGCGAGGTCGCCTGGAAGCGCCAGGCGCTCTCCGAGACCGGCGCACGCTTCCCGACCCTGCTGTACGACGCCGCGTGGTCGCGCGAGGAGACGCTGGTGCTCGTCCACCTGCGCGACCGGCTGCGCGCCGGGCAGTCCGGGGGCGACGCGCGGGTGTTCGTCGACCGCGAGGACATCGTCGACTACGTCGCGAGCTTCCGGCCGCCGCACGCGACCGACGAGGCCGGCGACGAGAAGCGCGCCCGCAACGCCGTGGTCAGCATCGTGAAGTCGGGACTGCTCATCGGCGCGGCGAGCGACGACCGCTACGAGATCAGCGGCGCCGTCGAGCCGCTGCTGCCGCTCGAGCTGCTCCAGGAGCTGCTGGAGTCGCTGCAGCGCGTCAACGGCGCCGAGGCGCCGCCCGAGCCCGAGGACGAGGACCTGTTCGAGGACGGGGAGGACGAGCGATGAGCGTCGACGAGACCGAGCAGGTCGGCGACGGCCTCTTCGAGCAGCAGGACGTCGTCACGCCGAAGGACGACACCGTGCAGTGGCGGGCCGCGCTGCTGCAGCTGGTCAACTGGGGCGGCTTCGGCGGCCTGACCACCGTCCCGCTGCGCGGCGACACGACGATGATCTCCGGCGCCTCGGGGGTCGGGAAGAGCACCATCCTCGACGCCTACACCGCGCTGATGATGCCGTCGGACACCAAGTTCAACGGCGCGTCCAACGACGCCGTGGCCGGCCGCGCCCGCGGCGTCGGCCAGCGCAACCTGCTGTCGTACCTGCGCGGCGCCGTCGACGTCGTCGACGACCCGCGCACCGGACGCCCGGTCGAGAAGCTGCTGCGTGGCAGGGGCGCGGACACCTGGGGCGCCGTGGCGATGACCTTCGTCAACGACCAGGGTGGCCGGTTCACCGTGCTGCGCACCTACTACGTCCCGCGCCGGGCCGTCCGGTCGAGCGACGTGCAGATGCAGCTGGCCACCCACGAGGGGGCGCTCGCGCTCGACAGCCTCGAGGTCGCCGTCCCCGAGCGCTTCCACGCCAACACGCTGAAGAAGCTCTACCCCGGCATCCGGGTGCACCGCACGTACGCCGAGTTCTCCGCCGTCCTGCACGCGCGGCTCGGCATCGGCGCCAACGGCGACGGCGCCAAGGCGCTCCGGCTGCTCGCCCGGATCCAGGCCGGGAACCAGGTCCGCAGCGTCGACGAGCTCTACAAGGACATGGTGCTGGAGCGGCCGTCGACGTACGCCGCCGCGGATCGGGCCGTCGAGCACTTCGACGACCTCGACACGGCGTACTCCGCGATGCGCGTCGAGGAGCAGAAGCTGGAGCTGCTCGACCCGATCACCGACCTGCACGAGCGCCGGCTCACCGCCGCGCGCCGGCTCACCGAGCTCGACTCGTACGGCGTGACCCGCTCCGGCGACACGCCCCTGCGGCGCTGGCTGCTGCGGGCGCACCTGCGGCTGCTCGAGGGGGCCGTGGACGCCAACCGCGACGCCCGGAAGACGACCGGCGAGGAGCTGACCCGCGCCGGCTCCGCCGAGGCCGCCCTGCTGGCCGACCTGGAGGCGGCCAAGGAGGCCCACCGGGCCGCGGGCGGCTCCACGCTGCAGTCGTTGGGGCTGTCCCTGGAGCAGGAGGCGGTCCTGCGCGAGGACCGGCTGGGTCGCTGCACGGCGCTGCGCGAGCGGCTGCTGCCGCTGATCGAGGTGGCCGACGCCGACGCGGGGAGCCTCGATGGGGCGCTCGGTTCCGTGGAGGAGTTCGCGGCGCTCCAGCAGCGCGCCCGCACGTGGCTCGAGGGGTGGCGCCTGGAGCACGAGCGGCTCGGCGAGGAGCGGGACGGGGTCCGCGACCAGCGCTTCCCGATCCAGCAGCGGCAGAGCGAACTGCGCCGCGAGCGGGCCTCGCTGGAGGACCGTGCCGGCCGGATGCCCGCGCGGATGCACGAGCTGCGGGCCGAGGTCGCGAAGGCGAGCGGGCTGGACGTCGCGGAGCTGCCGTTCGTCGCCGAGCTGATCGACGTCGCGCCCGAGGAGGCGCGCTGGCGCACGGCGATCGAGACGGTCCTGGGCGGCACGGCGCGGCTGATGCTGGTGCCGATCGACCGCCTGGAGGCGTTCTCCGCCGCGATCGACGGGCTGCACCTGCGCGGCCGGCTGACCTTCGAGGGCGTCGAGCTGGACCTGCCCGACCGCGGACCCGGCGACCCGGAGCGGATCGCCGGCAAGCTGCTCTTCAAGGACTCGCCGTTCTCCGGCTGGGTGCAGGACCACGTCGAGGACCCGGCCCGCAACGCGCTGTGCGTCGAGTCGTCGGCCGGGCTGACGGGCTCGGGGCTGCGGGTGACGCTGGCGGGTCAGACCCGCAGCGGCCGCCGCGGTGCCCACGGGCGCAACGACGCCCGCAGCATCATCGGCTTCTCGAACGCCGACGCCATCGCCGAGATCGACGCGGAGCTGGCCGCGCTGGAGGGCGACCTGGTCCGGGTCGACGGCCTGGTCGCCGAGCAGGACCGGCGACTGCGGGTGCTGGAGCAGTCGCGGACGGCGTACGAAGCAGTGGCGACCGCGCGCTTCGACGACCTCGACGTCTCGGGCAGCGACCGGCGGATCGCCGAGCTGGAGCGCCGGCGTACCGAGATCCTCACCGCCGACGACCAGCTGCAGGTGCTCCAGGGACAGGTCGAGCAGCTCACCGAGGAGCTGGAGCAGACCCGCCGCACCCGGTTCGGGCTGGAGCGACGCCAGCACGAGCTGAGCGAGAGCCACGCCGAGCTGATCGACTCCGAGGACCTGGTCAAGGACCGGCTGGAGGAGATGGAGCGGGTCGGCGCGGTCGAGTTGACCGAGGCGCAGGACGCCGCGTTGGGCGTGGAGTTCGCCGCGGCCGCCGACCCCGCCGACCCCGCCGACCTGGACCGCTTCCACGAGACCTCCCAGCGGCTCGCCGAGCGGCTGCGCGGCGCGGTCGCCGACGCCGAGACGGAGACCCGGCGCGTCGAGGACGAGCTCGCCGCGATCTTCCGGCTCTACAAGGCCCAGTGGGACTCGCCCAACCTCGGCGCGACGGCGGAGTCGTACCCCGACTACGCGCGGATCCTCGACGAGATCCGCGGCAAGGGTCTGGCCGAGCGGCGCTCTGAGTGGCGCCGCCGGCTCACCGAGTGGAGCGGCCAGGACCTGGTGCCCCTGGTCGGCGCGATGGCCGCGTCGATCGAGGAGATCGAGGACCGGCTGGAGCCGATCAACGCGATCCTGCGGCGCCTGGAGTTCGGCGCCGCCCGCGACCGGCTGCGGATCCGGCTGCGCCGGCTGACCCCGGCCCACGTCCAGGTCTTCATGCGGGACCTGCGGGCGTTGTCGGCCGGATCGTCCGCGGAACTGGGCGACGCCGAGCTCGAGAAGCGGTTCACCGAGCTCAGCCGGTTCATGGTGCAGCTGCGCAAGCCCAGCCAGGCGGGGGAGGCCGGCGCGGCCGCCACCGACCGGGACCGGCTGCTCGACGTACGCCGCCACGTGGAGATCAGCGCGGAGCGCTACGACCACACGACCGGCGAGCTGCGAGCGACGTACCGCACCCTGGGGGAGAAGAGCGGCGGCGAGAGCCAGGAGCTGGTCGCGTTCATCGTCGGCTCGGCGCTGCGCTTCCGGCTCGGCGACGAGACCCGGTCGCGGCCGCGCTTCGCCCCGGTCTTCCTCGACGAGGGCTTCGTGAAAGCCGACTCCGAGTTCGCCGGCCGGGCCGTCCAGGCCTGGAAGGGGCTGGGCTTCCAGCTGATCATCGGGGTGCCGCTCGACAAGGTGACGGGGCTGGAGCCGCACATGGACGAGCTGCTCGCGATCACCAAGAACAGCGCCACGCACCAGTCGTGGATCACCCCGATCACCCCGACCGAGGCGCCCGCCTGAGTCCGGCCCGCACGAAAACCGGGTTGACGGGGCGGCCGAGGTCCTAGGCTGACGCGCGATGATCAAGGTGCTCGGCCCGCTGGAGGTCCTCGGGGACGGCGCTCCCGTCGAGCTGGGGTCGCCCCGGCACCGGGAGGTGCTGGCCGCGCTCGTGGTCGACGCGGGGCGGGTCGTCTCGACCGACGCGATCCTCGACCGGGTGTGGGGCGACGCGGGTCGAGGCGGCAACCTGACCAACCTGCACGGCGTGATCTCCCGGCTGCGCGGAAGGCTGCGCGAGAGCGGGACCGACGTCGAGGTGGCCACCGTCCCGCCGGGCTACCGGCTCGACGTACCGCCCGGCGGCCTGGACGCCACGACCTTCCTCGACCTGCTCGCCGCCGCGCGAGCCGGACGTACGGCGGGCGAGCTGGTGTCTGCGCGCGAGCAGGTCGGCCGCGGGCTCGAGCTGTGGCGCGGGCCGGCGTACGCCGACATCGCCCAGCCGTTCGCGCAGGCCGACGCGGCCCGGCTCGACGGCCAGCGGCTCGCCGCGCTCGAGCTCGCGGCGGATCTCGACCTGGCGCTCGGCCGCCACGAGGAGGTCACCCAGCAGCTGCCCGCGCTCGTCGCCGAGCACCCGCTGCGCGAGTCGCTGCGCGGCCACCTGATCCTCGCGCTCTACCGCAGCGGCCGGCAGAGCGACGCGCTCGCGCAGTACGACGACGTACGCCGGCAGCTCGCCGACGAGCTCGGCCTGGACCCGGGGCCGCAGCTGCGCCGGCTGCACCAGCGGATCCTGGAGCAGGACCAGGAGCTGCTGGTGGTGCCGGAGGCCTCGTCGGTCCCGGCGCCGGCCGTGGCCGTTCGGGCGACGCCGCCCGTGGCCGACGTCCAGGCGCCGCCGGACCTGCGCTCCGACGTGGTGCCGCCCAGCAGCCCGCTGCTCGGGCGCGAGCAGGAGGTCGACTACGTCCGGTCGCTGCTGGAGGGCTCCAGCCAGCGCCTGGTGACGCTCACCGGGCTCGGCGGCGTGGGCAAGACCCGGCTGGCGTTCGCGGTCGCCCAGGCCAGCCGGAGCTCCTACCGTGACGGCGTCGTGGTCGTGTCGCTCGCGCCGGTCGGCGAGCCCGACTCGGTGCTGCCGGAGGTGGCGCGAGCCCTCGGGCTCGCGGGCGTCGAGGCCGTCGACGCCGGTGCGGCCGTGACCGAGCACCTCCGCTCACGCGAGCTGCTCCTGGTCCTCGACAACCTCGAGCACCTGCTGCCCGCCGCCGCGTCGCTGAGCCGGCTGGTCGCCTCCTGTCCCGAGCTCACCGTGCTGGTCACCAGCCGCACGGTGCTCCGGGTCCGGGGCGAGGTGCAGTACCAGGTGCCGCCGCTGCCGCTGCCCGACCCCGACGAGTCCGACCCGGTGGTCCTGGCCCGCTCGGCGGCGGTCGCCCTGTTCGTCGAGCGCGCGGCGTCGGCGGTGGCGGGCTACCGGCTCGACGGGCTGGACGCGGCCAACGCGGCGGCGATCGGCGCGATCTGCCGGCGGCTCGCCGGCCTGCCGCTGGCCATCGAGCTCGCGGCGGCGCGGGTGCGGCTGATGCCTCCGGCGACGATGCTCGCGCGGCTCGACCAGGTGATGGCGGCCGACGGCGCCCGCGACCTGCCCCGTCGCCAGCGCACGATGCGGGCGGCGATCACCTGGAGCTACGACCTGCTGGCGCCGGGGGAGCAGCAGCTCTTCCGCCGGCTGTCGGTGTTCTCCGGCGGTTTCACGCTCGAGGCCGCGGAGGGCGTCGCGGGGGACCTGCCCGCGCTGAGCACGCTCGAGGCGCTCGTCGAGCACTCGCTGGTGCTGCCCGACGCCGACCATCCCGACGTCGCGCGGTTCCGGATGCTCGAGCCCATCGCGCAGTACGCCGACGCGCTGCTCCTCGGCGAGGAGCGGCTCGCGGCCCGGGCCGCCCACCGGGCGCACTTCCGGGCGCTGGCCGGCCAGCTCGAGCCGTCGTACCGCGGACCGGGCACGATCGCCGCGCTCGCGGTGACCGGGCGCGAGCACGCCAACTTCGTGGCCGCGATGGAGAGCGGCCTCGCCGACGGCGACGCCGACCTGTCCGGCTGGCTGGCCTGGGACCTGTGGCTGTTCTGGTGGCTGAGGGGTGCGCTGCTCGAGGGGCGACGGCTCAGCGGCGCCATCCTCGCCGGCGAGATCACCGACGAGGTGCGCACCCGGGTGCTCGCGGTGCAGGGGGCGATGACGTTCGCCCAGGGCGACCTCCGCGCCGCCCGTGAGGCGTGGACGGCGGGGGACCGGCTGGGTGAGAGCTCCGGAGACGGCGTGGGCCGGGCTCACAACCGCGGCGGGATGGGGTTGGTGGCGCTGGGCGAGGGCGACCTCGACGGTGCCGCGAGTGCCTTCGAGAAGACCATCGCGCTCTGCGAGGAGGTCGGGTCCGGCCGCGAGTGGATGTGGACGCTCAGCCAGGTGTGGCTCGGCACCGTCTCGCTGCTGCAGGGCGACACCGCCCGGGCGAGCAGCCAGGTCGAGCTCGCGCTGGACGCCGCCCGCGAGCGCCGCGACCCCCTCGCCGTCTACATCACGCTGTTCACCGCCGCCCAGATCGCACTCTCCGTCGGCGACCCCGCCACGGCTCGCCGCCAGGTGGAGGAGGGCGTCCGGCTCAGCATCGACACCGGCGACATGGCCAACCTCGCCTACTTCCTCGAGACCCTCGCCGTCGTCGAATCGCTCGACGGCGCCCACCACCGGGTCGCCGTCCTCCAGGGCGCCGCCGCCCGGCTGCGCGCGACCGTCGGCGCCAACGTCTACGGCTACTACAAGCCCGACGAGGCGCTGCTGGCCGGCGCCTTCGAGCAGGCCCGCGCCGGGCTCGGCGACGCGGCGTACGACGCCGCGGTGCGTGAGGGGCAGGAGCTCTCGCTGGACGACGTGGTGGCGCTCGCGCTCTGAGGGGGTAGGGCCGGTCGTCCCGGTCGTCGCAGGTTCATCACGGTATGTCGACCAGTTGTCGCTTCCCACGGCGTACCCACCGTGGGAGGTGCCGGCTCGTCTGCATACCGTGATGAACCTGCGGCGCGGCCGGCCCCACCCTGGCCGGTTCCGGCCCCCACCACCCCGGAGGCCGAGACCACTCTTGCCGTCTAAAGACGTCTCCTTGTAACGTCCGTCACTCTCTCGGCTTGAATCGATTCACTCTCCTCACGAGAACGGTTCCCCTGTGACGCGCACATCGACGCTCCTTGCCCCGGTCCTGACCCTCGCCCTGCTCTGGCCAGCCGGCGCCCCCGCCACGGCGGCACCGCTGGACGACCCGACACCCGCCGTCGGTACGGCGGCCGGATCCATCACCATCGCCGACCTGCGTGTCGAGCACACGGTCCGGCCACTCGGGATCGACGTGCCGCGGCCGCGTTTCTCCTGGGCGACGCAGACCGCCGCCCGCGGGGTGGCCCAGGTCGGCTACCGCCTCGTGGTCGCGACCTCCGCCGGCGCCGCCGCGTCCGGTGAGGGCGACGTCTGGGACAGCGGCCCGGTCGCCTCGGAGGCCTCCACCGAGATCGCGTACGACGGCCCGGAGCTCGAGCCGTCGACCCGCTATCACTGGGCGGTCCAGGTGCGCACGGAGGCCGGGTCGGCCGGGACGTGGAGCGAGCCGTCCTGGTTCGAGACGGGGCTGGGTCCGGACGGCTGGTCCGACTCGCAGTGGCTCTCCACCCCCGTGGCGGACGACGAGGAGCCGCTCGACCTCGGCGGCGCCCGCTGGGTGTGGCACCCCGAGTCCGTGAGCGCACCGACCGCACCCGCCGGTCAGCGCTTCTTCCGCGTGGACCTCGCGCCCGAGGAGGGCCGCACCGCCGAGTCGGCACAGGTCGTCATCACCGCGGACGACGGCTACCGGCTGTTCGTCAACGGCGACCTCGTCGGCGCGAGCCCCGACGCCGCGCACACCTGGATGGGTGCGCAGCGCTTCGAGGTCCCGCTCACGGGCGAGGACGACGTCCTGGCCGTCGAGGCCCGCAACTCGTGGGAGGCCGTTGGCAACCAGGTCCCGTCACCGGCCGGGGTGCTCGCCAAGATCCGCATCCGCCACACCGACGGCACCTCGGTCGTCCGTCGTACCGCGGGCGACGCGGGCTGGCGGTCGTCGGCGACCGGGCCGGCCGGCTGGGCGACGTCCGGGTACGACGACTCCGCCTGGACGCCGGTCCGCGAGCACGCGACGTACGGGTCCGGGCCGTGGGGCAACGGCGTGACCCTGCCGCCGAGCACCGACCTGCAGGCGTCCCTCTCGGAGGCGTCGTGGATCTGGTACGCCGACGGCATGGCGCCCAAGGCCCCCGAGGGCACCCGGCACTTCCGTCGGGACGTCGAGGTCGACGCGGAGCGCACCCTCACCGAGGCGGTGCTGGTGATGACGGCGGACGATCGTTTCACCGCGTACGTCAACGGCGAGATGGTCGGCCGTTCGGCCAACTCCCCGGAGGCCTGGCGGCAGGCCGAGGTCGTCCCGCTGCCGAACCTGGAGCCCGGCCGGAACACCGTCGCCGTGGAGGCCGTCAACCGGCAGTTCGCCCACGGTGGCGACTCGCCCGCCGGTCTGCTGGGCTACGTCCGGCTGACCTACGACGACGGCCACGTGTCGCTCGTGCCGACCGACGCGTCGTGGCGCAGCAGCAAGTCCGCCCCCGAGGGCTGGCAGTCCCCTGGCCTCGACGACAGCGACTGGACCCCGGCCGTCGTGCACGCGGCGTACGGCTCGGGTGACTGGGGCTCCAACGTCGTCGTGGTCGAGCGCACCGCCGCACCGGTGCTGCGCCGCCAGTTCGACGTCGATGCGGGCGTCACGAGTGCCCGGCTGTACGTCGCCGGCGCCGGCCTGGTCGACGCCCGCCTGAACGGCGCCCCCGTCGCCGACGAGGTGCTCTCGGTCAGCAACACCGACTACGAGGAGACGGTCCACTACGTCACCCACGACGTGACCGACCAGGTCGCGGAGGGGGCCAACGCCCTCACCTTCGAGCTCGGCCGCGGCTTCTACTCGATGACGACCTCGAACTCCTGGGGCTGGGACCGGGCGCCGTGGCACCAGGACGACCCCGCCGTCCGCGCCCTGCTGCGCGTCACGTACGCCGACGGCCGGGTCGAGGAGATCGGCACGAACCCCGCCCAGTGGCGGGTGACCACCGGCGCGACGACGTACGACTCGCTCTACGAGGGCGACTTCTACGACGCCCGACGCGAGCCGGTCGGCGCCGACGAGGCCGGGTACGACGACAGCGGCTGGGACCGTCCCGGCGCGGTCGCCGGCCCGGTCGGCGACCTCGTCGCCCGGACCCAGCCGCCGATCCGGGTCACCGAGACCCTGGCGCCCACGGCGATCACGGAGCCGGCTCCCGGCGTCTTCGTCGCGGCCTTCCCGCGGCAGGTGGCCGGATGGGCGCGCATCCGCGTGACCGGTACGGCGGGCGACGAGGTCCAGCTCCGCTACGGCGAGCGGCTGCTCGAGGACGGGCGCGTGAACAGCTCCACAGGCTTCACCGGCGGTGACTTCCAGACCGACCGCTACATCCTGGCCGGGCGTCCCGGCGGCGAGACCTGGGAGCCGAAGTTCTCCTACAAGGGCTTCCGGTTCGTGGAGATCACCGGCTGGCCGGGCGAGGCCCCGACCGTCGACGACATCGAGGCCCGGCTGGTGCACACCGACGTCGGGACGACCTCGACGTTCGCCAGCTCCGAGCCGCTGTTCGACCGCATCCACCAGGGGGCGGTGGTCACGATGCTCAACAACCTGCACCACATCCCGACCGACACCCCGACGTACGAGAAGAACGGCTGGACGGGCGACGCCCAGCTGGGGGCGCAGATGTTCCTGCGCAACTTCGACAGCCACACCCTGATGACCAAGTGGCTCGACGACGTCAGCGACTCGCGGCACGAGGACGGCCGGCCGGCGCTGATCGCCCCCGACCCGAGCTGGGACTGGGGCGTCAACATGCAGTCGCCGACCTGGCACGCGGCGTACGTGCTCATCCCGTGGTGGGTCTACGAGGAGACCGGTGACCGGCGGGTCGTCGAGCGGCACTACGAGGGCATCGTCGACTACCTCCGGCTGGAGCACCGCACGGCGGTGGGGCACATCTCCTCGACGGGCCTCGGCGACTACATGTCGCCCGACCAGGTCGGCAACCCGCCCGAGGACATGCGGGTCTCGGCGACGGCGTACGTCTACGAGATGAGCCAGGTCGCGGCCCGGATGGCCGACCTCCTGGACCGTCCCGCGGACGCCGAGGAGATGCGCGCCGAGGCGGCGCGGATCCGGACCGCCTTCAACGCGACCTACTACGACGCCGAGGAGGGGGTCTACCGGGACGCCCAGGCCGGCTACCGGCAGACCCACAACGTGCTGGCGCTGCAGTTCGGCCTGGTGCCGGACGGCGACGAGCAGCGGGTGGCGGACAACCTGGCCCGCGACATCAGCGAGAACCGGGACGACCACCTGTGGACCGGCGTCCTCGGGACGAAGTACCTGCTCCCGCTGCTCACCGAGTACGGCCACGGCGACCTCGCCTACCGCGTGGCGACCCAGACCGACTACCCGAGCTGGGGCCGCTGGTTCGAGTCGGCGGAGGGCTCGACGAGCACCTGGGAGGCGTGGGACGACTACCGGTCGCGCAACCACTACTTCCTGGGGACGATCGAGGACTGGTTCTTCGAGGACCTCGCCGGGATCACGCCCACCGCGCCGGGCTACCGCACGATCTCGATCGCGCCGGCCACGGTGGGCGGGCTCACCCGCGCGGAGGGCTCCGTGCGGACCCCGCTCGGCCGGGTGTCGTCGAGCTGGACGCTGCAGGGCGAGCGGTTCGCGCTCGACGTGGAGGTGCCCGCCGGCGCCACGGCCACGGTCTCGGTGCCGCACGCCGAGGGCCAGGTCGTCACGGCCCCGGCCGGTGCCGAGCCGCTCGACACCACGGACGGCCGCACGTCGTACCGGGTCGGGTCGGGCGCGTGGTCGTTCGTCGCCGACGAGCCGGCGCCGGGCGTGGTGGACTCGACCACCTCGGTGACCGCTCCGGCCTCGGTCCGCAAGGGCGAGCCGCTGTCCGTGGGGGTCCGGGTGGACGCCTCCGGTGCCACGCCGACCGGCCGGGTGGAGCTGTGGGCGGACAGCCGTCGGCTGGCGTCGTCGACGCTGGCGGCCGGCCGTACGACGTTCCGGGTCGCCTCCCGCGAGCTGCCGGTCGGGGTGCGCGCCCTGCGCGCCGTGTACGCCGGCGACGCCCGGGTCCGCACCAGCCAGGCGAGCAAGCCGGTCCGGGTCCTCCGGGCGACCTCCCGGACGCGGGCCGGCGCCCGCAAGGCCGTCCGGCGCGGGCAGCCGCTCGTCGTCACGACGCGGGTCCGGGCCACCGGCCTGACGCCCACGGGCCGCGTGGTCCTGACCGTCGGGGGCCGCCGGGTCGGCGTCGCGCGGGTGACCGGCGCGGCCGCCAAGGTGCGGGTCCGCTCCGCTCGGCTGCCGCTCGGGAAGGTCCGGGTGCGGGTCCACTACCGCGGCTCGGTCGACGTCCTGCCCAGCAGCACCCGGGTGGTGGTGCGGGTCCGCCGGTGAGCTGAGGGGGTGGTCGCCCGGCTGCCCCAGGCTCATCACGGTATGTCGACCAGTTGTCGCTTCCCACGGCGTACCCACCGTGGGAGGTGCCGGCTCGTCTGCATACCGTGATGAACCCGCAGCCGCCCCACAAGCGCCCCCAAGCCGACCACAGGCGACCTGCAAGGGCGGCGGCCGAGGGTGGCTCCATGACCGAGAGAACAGCGCCCTGGCTCCCAGCCGACTGGGCCCACCCCACCCATGTCCCGCTGTCCGGCGGGCACCACCTGCGCCCGATCCGGGCGAACGACGTCGACCTCGACCTGCCCGCGGTCGTCGGCTCCCGCGATCGGCTGTGGTCGATCTACGGCGCCGCCTGGGGCTGGCCGCCGGCCGACCTGACCCGGGACCAGGACCTCGCCGACCTGGCCCGCCACGAGGCCGAGATCGCGGCCCACGAGTCCTTCAACTACGCCCTCTTCGACGCCGACGAGACCGTCCTGCTCGGCTGCTTGTACGTCGACCCGCCCGAGCGACTGGGGGCGGACGCCGAGGTGTCGTGGTGGGTCGTGGACCGGCTCGTCGGCACCGAGCTCGAGCGCGAGCTCGACGAGTTCGTGCCCCGCTGGATCGCCCAGGACTGGCCGCTGGCCAGCCCGCGGTACGTCGGCCGCGACCTGTCCTGGGACGCCTGGGTCTCGCTGCCGGAGGTGACCCGATGAGGCGCCTCGCGCTGTCGCTGCTCGCGATCCTGCTCGCCGGCGGCGGGCTGTCGGCGGCCACGACCCCCGTCGCCTCCGCCGCCCCCGAGTGGCAGGACGGCAAGTACGACGCCGACACGATCATGGACTGCCAGCTGGAGCGGCCGAACACCGGCGTCTCCGCCAACGTGGGCTGGCTCTCGCCGACCGGCCAGGTCCCCAAGGTTGGCCAGACCTTCTACGTCCGCGGGTATGCCGGCCTCGTCGGCATGCCGTGCAGCGGCGGCGTGACGATCATCCCCAAGCTGGTGCTCCCGAAGGGCCTCGAGTTCGCCGACGGCGACTACAAGTGGGACGTCCAGGCGGAGGGCGAGGCGCAGGACATGCGCGTGCGCCCGTTCACCTACGACGAGGTCCCCGAGGGCGTGCTGATCGGCGACGAGAACGGCGACCCGTTCGAGGTCCGGCAGGGCGGCATCTTCGAGTTCCAGTTCCCGGTGCGCGCCACCCGCGCGATGAAGGGCAACGCGACCCGGGCGCCGGAGTGCCGGCTGCGCCGGGACGGGGACGGCCCGTGCCCGCTCGCCGAGTCCGGCGACCACTTCCAGGTCGGCTTCACGGTCAGCGGCCACGGCGGCGACAAGTACTTCGTCACGCCGTACGTCCCGATCTTCACCGCGGGCGCGAGCAACCCGGGTGGTCCCGGTCAGCCCGGTCAGCCCGGGAAGGTCGGATCACGGACGACGGCCACCTTCCAGGTCCTGAAGGGTCGCCGGATCCGGGCCACGGTGAAGGTGAGCAGCTCGGTCGCCGCCACCGGGCGCGTGGTCGTGCTCGACAAGGGCAAGCCGGTCGCCCGGGGCGTGCTGAAGCGCGGCCGGGCGGTCGTCAAGCTGCCGCGGCTGCGTCCCGGCAGGCACCAGCTGGTCGCCAAGTACGCCGGATCCGCCCGGGTGAAGGCGTCCGCCTCCCGGGCGAAGGCGATCCGGCTCCGCTGACCCTGCTTCCGGTGGGTGGAAGTCGGGCGTGGTGATCGGCACGACCGCCGACCCACAATCCCGGAATGCCTCCCACGTCTCACCGCACGCAGGTCGCCATCGTCGGTGCCGGCCCGGCCGGGCTCATGCTCTCCCACCTCCTGGCCCGGGCCGGCATCGACTCGATCGCGGTCGACCTGCGCTCGCGGCGCGAGATCGAGGAGACCCACCGGGCCGGCATCCTCGAGCAGGGCTCGGTCGACCTCTTGGTCGACACGGGCGTCTCGGACCGGGTGCACCGCGACGGCTACCGGCACGAGGGCATCGAGCTGGCGTTCGGCGGCGGGGGCCACCGCATCGACTTCGCGGGACTCGTCGGGGCGGCGGCCCAGCTCTACCCGCAGACCGACGTGTTCGTCGACCTCGCCGACGCACGCGCCCGCGACGGCGGCGACGTCCGCTTCGGGGTCACCGACGTCGAGGTCGACGACCTGCTCGACAGCACGCCGGTGCTCCGCTTCACCGACGAGGCGGGGGAGCGCCACGAGGTCCGCGCCGACTTCCTGGTCGGTGCCGACGGCTCGCGGAGCGTGTGCCGCCGCCAGGTCCCGGAGGCCGAGCGGCGGCAGTACTTCCGCGAGTACCCCTTCGCCTGGTTCGGGATCCTCGTCGAGGCGCCGATGAGTGCGCCCGAGCTGATCTACAACCACTCGCCACACGGCTTCGCGCTGATCAGCCAGCGCACCGAGAGCCTGCAGCGGATGTACTTCCAGTGCGACCCGGCCGACGACGTCGCCGACTGGTCCGACGACCGGATCTGGGAGGAGCTGCAGGCCCGGGTCGGCGCCAACGGCTACACGCTGAAGGAGGGGCCGATCACCTCGCGCTCGGTGCTGCCGTTCCGCAGCTTCGTCCAGGAGCCGATGCATCACGGCCGCCTGGTGCTCGCCGGCGACGCCGCGCACACCGTGCCGCCGACCGGGGCCAAGGGCCTCAACCTCGCGCTCGCCGACGTCCGGGTGCTCGCCGAGGAGCTGGAGCGTGCCGTCGCCACGGGCAGCACCGACCCGCTCGCGACGTACGGCGAGCGCGCGCTGGCCCGGGTCTGGAAGGCGCAGCACTTCTCCTACTGGATGACCACGATGCTGCACACGCTGCCCGACGCGACGCCGTTCGACGTACGCCGCCAGGAGGGCGAGCTCGCCGCGGTGACCGGCTCGACCGCCGGGTCGACGTACCTCGCCGAGGCCTACACCGGCTGGCCTGGTCAGGACTGAGTAACGGGGGTCGACTCCGAGGCGTTCGCGCGCGACCATGGCCGCAGGGCCCGACCGCGCGCGAGGCCGAGCCCGACCCGGTCGGCCCTCGGCGGAGGCGGTCCCCCCTTCCGTCGAGGGTCCTTGTTCACGCCCGCCAGAACAGGTGGTGCACCACGCCGCTCGGGCTAGGGACGACGTCGCGCTGGTAGCGGTCCAGCAGCTCGTCGGGCGAGGTCCACAGCCGCGAGCCGGCGCCGAGCTCCACGGGGGCGACGGCGACGTGCAGGGTGTCGATGAGTCCGGCGTCGAGGAACTGCCGGATCGTGTCGGCACCGCCGCCGAGTCGGACGTCCTTGCCGTCGGCGGCCTCCAGGGCGCGCTCGAGCACCTGCTCGGGAGTGCCGGAGACGAAGTGGAAGGTCGTGTCGGACAGCGTGAACGACGGACGCGGGTGGTGGGTCATCACGAAGACCGGCGTGTGGAACGGCGGCTCCTCGCCCCACCAGCCGCGCCACTCCTCGTCGGGCCAGGGTCCACGGACCGGGCCGAACTTGTTGCGGCCCATGATCTCGGCGCCGATGTTGCGGTGGAAGTCGCGCACCAGGTAGTCGTCCAGGCCGCGGCTGCCCCCGGGCTCGGTCCGGTTCGGCCAGCTGTCGGTCGCCCCGGCCCAGGCCATGAACGCCATCGGGTCGGCGTCCCCGAAGGGACGTTCCAGGCTCTGGCCGACGCCGGCGGCGTAGCCGTCGCTCGAGACGCCGAAGTTGTGCACGCGGACCAGCTGGGTCACGGTCGTCGCTCCTTCACGGGACGGGGATCTCTCGACCGGACTGACCGGCCGGAGCCACCGGAATCATCGCAGCGGTCGCGGTGGGCCGGCCGGCGTCCGCCGCGCCGGGCAGCGGCTGGTCCGGGCAGCCGCCCAGGACCCGCGCCATCGCGTCCCGCTCGGCGGGCTTGACCCACAGCCCGTACCGCGCCTTGACCGCCACCTGGCGCGCGACGTACTCGCACCGGAAGGGCCGGTACGGCGGCAGCCAGGTCGCGGCGTCCGAGTCGCGCTTGGCCGCGTTCAGCGGTCCGGCGGAGGCCAGCAGGTTGAGCGGGTCGTTGGCGAAGCGGGTACGCCGCTCGGCGTCCCAGGACTGCGCGCCGCTCTGCCAGGCGTCGGAGAGCGCGACGACGTGGTCGATCTGGACCGCGATGCTGGTGCTCTGGCCGCGGGTGAACGCGATCTCCCGGCCGCCGTACGGATCGGGGAAGGTGCCGGTGAGGACGACGCAGTCGCGGGTGCCCGGCTTGCGGGTGGTCCGGACGAGGTCGCGACCGAGGATGTCGTTGCGCGTGTCGCAGCCGTTGTGCCCGTAGAGCTCGTCGACGTCGTCGGTCCACGCCTGGCCGAACTTCTCGCGGTCGTACCCGGTCCGCGGCGCCCGGCCCTTGACCGCCAGCGCGTCGAGGGCCTCCATCGCCGTGCCGGTGGCGTACGGCGGGGCCGGGACGCTCGGCGTCGGATCGCCCGTCGTGACGACGCCGTACCCGGCGCAGGACGAGAGGGCGACGGCCAGCGAGAGGACCAGCGAGACGATCAGGGCGGTGGTGCGTGCGGGCAAGGGTTCGCTTCCTCGTGGGTCCTCGGGCGCCCGGAAGCCTCCCACACGGCACCCCCGGATCGCGGGAGCCTCGGAACCGCGCACGACGACAACGCTCCCAACCACTGCCGCCGCTCCACTCGCCGGGTTTCGAGGCTCGCTTCGCTCGCACCTCAACCAGCGTCAGTCGACGCTGGTTGAGGTGCGAAGGACGAAGTCCTGAGCCTCGAAACCCGGCGGCTCGAGAGACGGCGTCGTGCGCGCGTCCCGGTGGTCGGGAGACCCGACCGTGGGGCGCGCGGGCGCCACCTAGCGTGCGACGAATGCGCACGCGGCGAACCGGACAGACCTTCTCCCACCTGCTCGCTCCCGGCCGGATCGGCCCGATCACGCTGCCGAACCGGGTCCTGATGCCGGCGATGGACATGAACGTGTGCCACGACGGCGAGATCGTCGAGGCGGACATCGCGCACTACGTCGCCCGCGCCGCGGGCGGCACCGGGATGATCATCACCTCGGCGTCCGCGGTGGCCTTCCCGGTCGGCGCGACCAGCATGAAGGAGCCCGGGCTCTCCGACGACCGGTTCATCCCCGGGCTGAAGGCGCTCGCGGACGCCGTGCACGACGCGGGCTCGCTGCTGTGCGTGCAGGCCACGCACCACGGGAAGGTCGCGCGGATCGACACCGCGAACGACCGCCCGATGCTGGTGCCGTCCGTGCCCGACGAGCCGCGCGACCTCAGCTCGCTGCGCGACAACACCCCCGACGAGCTGATGAAGATGGGCTCGGTCACGAAGGGCCGGCCCACGACGTACCGCGAGGCGACGGAGGAGGACATCGCCTGGGTGATCGACCAGTTCGCCGAGGCGGCCCGGCGGGTGATGGAGGCGGGCGCGGACGCGATGGAGATCCACTGCGCGCACGGCTACCTGCTCGGCGGCTTCCTGAGCAGGGCCGACAACCGTCGTACCGACGCGTGGGGCGGATCCCTGGAGAACCGCGCCCGGCTGGCGTGCGAGGTCATCGCCGCGGTACGCCGTACCGTCGGCGACCGGCTTGCTCTGCTGGTCCGGGTCGCGGGGGAGGAGTACGGCGAGGAGGGCGCGCTCACCACCGCTGAGACGGTCCAGGCGGCGCGGCTCTTCGAGGCGGCCGGCGCCGACGCGATCCACGTGACGGGCTGGGGCCGCAACCCGTTCGCCGACTTCCTGAAGGGGCCGCTCCCCAACGAGGTCGGCGCGTACCGCGACTACGCCCGTCAGGTGAAGGCGGCCGTGAGCATCCCGGTCATCGCGGTGGGTCGGGTGCTGCCCGAGGTCGGCGAGGAGATGATCGCCGCCGGGGAGGCCGACTTCGTCGCGATGGGGCGACAGCTGCTCGCCGAGCCCGAGCTGGTGAACAAGCTAAGCGCCGGACGCCGTAAGTCGGTGCGGCCGTGCATCAACTGCTACGTGTGCGTCGAGCAGAACTTCTGGGACGACACGCCTCTGTGCGCGGTCAACCCGGCGCTGGGCGACGAGGGCGCGGCGACCTTCCTGCCGGTGCTCTCGCCGCGGCACGTCGTGGTGGTCGGCGGGGGACCGGCCGGCATGGAGACGGCTCGCGTCGCGCGCGAGCGCGGGCACCGGGTGACGCTGGTCGAGTCCGGCGACCGCCTCGGCGGCTCGGCGTGGTTCTCCCAGCTCACGACGCCGCCCAACGGACCGCTGCTGGACTGGCAGCAGCACGAGCTGGAGCGCCTCGGGGTCGTGGTGCAGCTCGGGCAGAAGGCCACCGTGGACTCGATCCTGGCGTTGCGGCCGAGCACCGTCGTCCTCGCGACCGGCGCGCACCGCGGCCTGCCCGCCGTACCCGGCGCCGACCTGCCGCACGTGCAGACCGGCGACACCCTGCGCGCGCTGATGACGGGGGTCGGCGACGCCGGCCCGTCGGGCGGGTCCGGTACGGCGCGGGTCATGCGCTGGGCCGCCCGCGCCGGGCGCCTGACCGGCGTGACCCGGCACCCCGAGCTGATCCGCCGGGCGACCAGGACGTTCCTCCCGGTGGGCCAGGACGTGATCGTCATCGGCGGCTCGCTGGTCGGCCTGGAGCTGGCCGAGTTCTTCGCCGAGCGCGGCAAGTCGGTGACCGTGCTGGAGGCCGGCGCGCAGCTCGGTCTGCCGATGGCGCTGCCCCGCCGCTGGCACGCCGTACGTCGCGCGACCGAGCACGGCGTACGCGTGGAGCGCTCCGCCACGGTCGAGGAGATCACGCCCGCGCTCGTCCGCTATCTCGACGCCGACGGTCAGCGGAAGTCCGCCGCCGCCGACCTGGTGGTCGTCGCCTCCGAGGTCAGCTCGGGCGCGCCGCTGGCCGAGCAGCTCCGGGCGCGTGGGGTCGACGTCGAGGTCGCCGGCGATGCCGCCGAGGTCGGCTACATCCAGGGCGCCGTCCACTCGGCGTGGAAGATCGCCCGCGCGCTCTGAGACCCAGCTCGCCGGGAACCGCGGTCAGCGGAAGACGTAGTGCCCGGTGATGCTCCAGGCGTCCGTGCGCTCGTCGTACCGGAGGTTCAGCTGGAAGCCGGAGTCGCTGAACGAGGCCCAGCCCAGGTTCGCGTTGTCGGAGCGGAAGTCGCCGTAGTACCAGACGTACCGCTCCGACCAGGAGCTCAGCGGGAACCCGCGCAGCGCATCGACGACGGCGGTGGGCGCCAGCTTCCGGGCAGCCCGGTAGTCCCGCTCGGCCATCGTGGCGGCGAACCGGTCGGTCACCCACCGCAGGCCCTGCCGCTCGATCGAGGCCTGGAGGCGGCCCTTGCGCAGCCTCAGCCGACCGACGGTGGGGACGACGCCCAAGGAGCCGTTGTCGCCCGCGCTGTCGGCCTCGTGGGAGTCCCAGCGGGCGACGATCCGGCGGGACGTGATCCGGAGCCGGCTCACGTGACCGCCCCCGTCCGCGGTGGTCCCGTCGATGGCGGCGATGGGGGTGACCGAGCGCAGGACCGGCCGGCCGCGCTTGTCGGCGACGTACGCCGCGACGAAGTCGGTGTAGGGCATGCGGGTCCCGCACCGGACGACGATGGCGCCGTCGCGACCGCGCTTGCCGTCCAGGTTGCCGAGCGCCAGGTGCTCGACGCGCAGGCTCTCGTAGTCGCGGGCGTCGGAGAGGACGCCGTTCTTGAAGCGACCCTTCCAGTTGCCGCACACCTTCGCGATCGGGGCGTTGCGGAGGTCCTTCTTCGTGAGGGAGGGAGCCCGGCGGGCCTCGGCGCCCGTCGCCGGGAGCACGCCCACCGCCAGGGTCAGGATCACCAGCACGGCAGCGAACGGCACAGCACCACGTCGGACCACGCGGCCCACCACCTCTTCGATCGGGTCGATTCGTCCCGAGTGCCCGCGACGCTAACATCCGCCGGCCCGCCTGATGCGGCTTTGCGGAGGTTCGGTAGTGCTGGGGATAGCCAGTTGCCATCGAACGCACGTTCGACCATACTGGGATGGTCATCTCGTAGAGCTCTCGGAGGCTCGCATGGCCCACCCGATCCGCCAGGCCGCGGCCGAGATCGCCGGTGCGCTGAAGTCGGTCGCCGACGTGAACCCGGCCTTCATGACGACCTCGGACAAGGCGGCCGCGCTGGTCGAGCTGGGCGCCATCGAGGCGCGGGTGGCCGAGCTCCGGCTCCGGGTCACCGCCGACGCCGCTGACGTGGCTGAGGAGACCGGCGCCCGCGACGTGGGCGCCTGGGCCGCGGCGGCCACGCATCGACGCCGGGGCGACTGCGCGGCTGAGGTCCGTCTTGCTCTGGCGCTCGCGGACCGTCCGGTGCTCGCGACCGCCCTGCGCGAGGGGCGGGTGAACCTCGACCAGGCCCACGTCATCGCCTCCGCCCTGGCCAAGCTCCCGGCCGAGGTTTCCTCGTCGGTGGTCGACGAGGCCGAGGCCGCGCTGGTGGGGTACGCCGACCGCTTCGACCCCACCGAGCTGGCCCGCCTGGGCCGCCGGATCCTCGAGGTCATCGCCCCGGAGATCGCCGAAGCCGTCGAGGCTCGCCACCTCGCCGACCTCGAAGCCTCCGCCCAGCAGCGGATGCGCCTGGGCCTGCGCGCCCTCGGCGACGGCACCACCCGCATCAGCGGCCTGATCCCCGACGCCTCCGCCGCGAGACTCGCGACCTACCTGCATGCGTTCACCAACCCCCGCCGCGACGACACCGCCTCGGCGGTTGACCCGTCGCTGGTTGAGGAGGGACCGAACGCCGACTCAACGCTGGTTGAGGTGCGAGCGAAGCGGGCCTCGAAACCCGGCGAGCCAACCAGCAACCCCGTGCCCTACGGCCGCAAGACAGCCCAGGCGTTCTGCCACCTCCTGGAGACCCTCGACCCCACCCGCCTCCCGATCCACGGCGGCGACGCCACCACCCTCGTGGTGACCATGTCGCTGGACTCGCTGCGCGCCGACCTCGCCACCGCGACCCTCGGCAACCCCGCTCCCGGCGACTCCCACGACCGCATTACCGCCGAGGAAGCCCGCCGCCTCGCCTGCACCGCCGGCATCGTCCCGGCGGTTCTCGACGGCAAGAGTGAGGTCCTCGACCTCGGCCGCTCCCAGCGCTTCTTCGGCCGTGCCCAGCGCCGCGCGCTCGCGCTCCGTGACGGCGAGTGCCGCGCCGAGGGGTGTCACGTCCCGGCACCGTGGTGCGAAGCCCACCACGCCGGCACCCCCTGGGCCGCCGGCGGCCGCACCGACCTCGCCGACGGCCTGCTCCTCTGCTCCCACCATCACCACCGAGCCCACGACCCGACCTACGCCACCGAACGCCTCCCCGACGGCAGCGTCCGGTTTCATCGACGGACGTAGGTCGGCGGTGTCTGTCATGGCGGCGGACAGACGCAGGTGCAGGTGCGCCCGGACCGCGGCAGGCGAGTGCGTTCGGCACCGATGTCGAGCACAGCGGGATTTGCACTGCTTGCTCAGGTCAATGGCAGCCAGGGCAGTGCGGGTCAACAGCGCGGTCCTGTTTTCGACGCCCGTAGAGACCCTCAGGCGTCAGCCGGCGCACGCCCTCGTGATCGGTGCGCCACGCCCAAGTCACGGACCCGACTGCGCGGCTCATACTTCGAGGTTCAAGCAGACCCGAACATCCGTTCGCCCGTCCGCCGGTACCGGCGGAAGTCGGTGCGCTGCCGAGCATCGGCTAGCCCGTTTGCGCGGCGCGCGTAGCTCAGCTGACTCGATCATGCTGACCCTGGCGAGCTCACCGGGGTCGCTGCGGTCCTTACAGGACCCATGTGCGCAGACACCCGGCGCTGATGCTCAGTTGGTCGACGACCTGCTTGAGCTGCTTGTCGGCACGACGGAGCGCCACGACTCGCTGACGAGAATCCGGTGGGTCGGGTCGAGGCACGATGCGCAGTCCTCTGCGAAGGTCCTCGACTCATTCGCCAACTCGGGCGACCGAGCTGTAGGGCACATCAACCTGTCACCTGGTGATGAAGCAGTCCCATGGCCGTGAATCGACCACTTCGAACCGGCGGTGTCGATACGGTGTCATCCGAGCATTCCCCGGCAGTGCGACGGGGTGACGTTCCGGGGGGAACCATGAGTAGCCGAAACCAGCGTCAGTCCCAACGGCGCACCAGACAGCAGCGCTTCGAACGCAAGGCTCTTCGCCGCCGTGCACGCAAGGCGACCGCCGGTACCGCGATCGCTGCGACCGCCACGGCGCTCTCCCTCTCGGCCGTCGCTACGCCAGCGTCCGGCGAGGGGCCGTCCGGCAGTGGCCTGACTCGCGTGGACATCAACGCCGGCGCGCGACACGGTGGACCGCACGAACTCACGGTCATGGGCGACACGGTGTACTTCAGCGCCGACGATGGGACCCACGGCGTCGAGCTTTGGAAGACTGACGGAACCGCCGCCGGGACCACACTCGTCGCCGACATCGCCACGGTGCGCTGGGGCTCGGACGCCCACCTCGGGTCGAACCCTCGGAACCTCACCGCCATCGGCGACACGCTTTACTTCCTTGCGAACGATGGCGTCCACGGCTACGAGCTGTGGAAGAGCGACGGCACAGCTGCCGGCACCAGCAGGCTCTCTGACACTGCGGAGAATTCCGCTCGATATCTCGCTGCCGCCGGAGACACCCTCTACTTCCGTGCCGACGACGGAACCCACGGTCACGAGCTGTGGAAGAGCGACGGGACCACGGCCGGCACCACGATGGTCACTGACATCAAGGCCGGAAGCGCGGCGTCCGCGCCGTACGGCCTGGTCGCCCTGGGCGACACCGTCTACTTCCGTGCCGACGACGGAACCCACGGTCACGAGCTGTGGAAGAGCGACGGCACTACGGCTGGCACCACAATGGTCGCCGACATCCGACCGGACAGTATGCATCGTCACTACCCCGACGCGGTTCCACTGACCGCGGCAGGGGACGTCCTCTACTTCCGCGATGACGACGGGCTCCATGGGGACGAGCTGTGGGTGAGCGACGGCACCGCTGCGGGCACCAGGATGGTTGCCGACATCAGGCCGGGCATCGAGCCGTCGATCCTCAACGGCGCTGAGCTCACGACTGTCGAAGACACCCTCTACTTCTCCGCGCACGACGGCGCGCACGGCGTGGAGTTGTGGAGGAGCGACGGCACCGCGGCCGGTACCACGATGGTCACGGACATCCATCACGATTCCGGCTCGCATCCGAAGGAGCTCACCGCCATCGGAGACCGGCTCTACTTCACCGCTGACGACGGTGTCCACGGTTACGAGCTTTGGAAGAGCGACGGCACCGCGGCCAGCACCACGATGGTCGCCGACATCGACCCCGGAGCGTTCTACTACGAGGGCGAGCCGTTGTTTCCAGACAGTTCTGACCCTGATCATCTGGCCGCGATCGGGGAAACTGTGTACTTCGCCGCCAGCGACGGCACCCACGGCCCTGAGCTCTGGCGGAGCGATGGCACTGCTGCCGGAACCGTTCTGGTCGCTGACATCAACTCCTCCTCGTCAGGTGACTACGGGCTGTACGGAGGCTCCGACCCCCGGGGTCTGACGGCCCTCAGCGACACTCTCTACTTCAGCGCCAACGACGGGATTCACGGGAGCGAGCTCTGGCTGCTCGACACTGACGACGCGACCCCGCCCACCACCACGCCCACCACCCCACCCACCACCACGCCGCCCAACAACGGCGCACCGCCAACGGCCGATCCCAACTGTGTGAAGGCCGAGCGGGCGCTGGCGGATGCCACCAAGAAGCTGTCGAAGACGAAGTCGAAGGCAGCCAAGCTGAAGAAGTCCCTGAAGGGCGCCTCGCCTGCCAAGGCCAAGCGGGTTCGCATGAAGGTCAAGAAGACGGCGAAGACGCTGAAGACGCTGAAGGTCAAGGTACGCAAGGCGAAGCAGTCCAAAGCCAGGGCGTGCTGAACGGCGTGGTGAGCGAGCGTGTACCGAAGGACTCCCACCAAGCCGAGTTGCCGGCCAGCTTCAAGGAAGCGACGTACAACTACAGCCCGTCACTGCCGGCGCTCCTCGAGGAGCTAGGCTGCGCGCTCCTCATCTCCACCTACCAGGCCGGCCAGGTCGCATCGGTCGGCGTCGTCGACAGTCGCCTTCACGTGCAGATGCGCCGCTTCGGGCAGGCCATGGGCGTTGCTGTGGACGCCGGGCGGATCGCAATCGGCTCGCGGGACCAAGTGTGGTTCCTCGAAGAGCATTCCGAGCTCGCCGATCGCATCCCGCCCGAGGGCGCTTTCGATCGGTGTTTCCTCGCACGCTCCACCGTGGTGACCGGCGGCCTGCAAGGACACGAGTTGGCGTGGGGAAACGGTCCCGAAGGGCCGGGACACTTGTGGGTGGTCAACACCCTGTTCTCCTGCTTGGCCGGCGTCGACCCGCGATACAGCTTCATCCCGCGGTGGCGGCCTCCCTTCATCTCCAAGCTCGCGGCAGAGGATCGTTGCCACCTCAACGGAATGGCCATGAAGGACGGGCTGCCCGCGTTTGTGACCGTGATGGCCGCCAGCGACGAGCCGGGAGGTTGGCGGGAACAACGCAATGACTCCGGCGCGGTGCTCCATGTGCCGTCCGGAGAGCGCGTCACGGACGGCTTGGCGATGCCGCACTCACCACGCCTGCACGGTGACCAGCTTTACGTTCTCAACTCGGGCATGGGTCGACTCGAACATGTCGACACTGGCTCGGGCCAGCGCATGCCGGTGGCACTCATGCCCGGCTATGCCCGAGGGCTCGCGTTTCGCGGCAACCATGCCTTCGTCGGGCTCTCGAAGATCCGTGAGACCAACATCTTCGGGGGCGCTCCCATCGCCGAATATCACGACGCCCTCAAATGCGGTCTCGGCGTCGTCGACCTCCGCACGGGCGCTACCGTAGCGACCCTCGAGTTCACCTCCGGGGTTGAGGAGATCTTCGACGTCCAGGTTCTTCCTGACACGCGCTGCGCTGTGCTCAGTCCTGCGGCCGGGGAGCCGCACGAGATCTGGCATACCCCGGGCGAGCCACCGAAGACGTGACAACAGGCGTGCTGCGGCCGACTGCCGCGGTCGCTGCCCCACGAAGAGTCTTGCACATCTCGAACAGTGGCCGGTGCCCCGGCTTCTACCAGGAGGGGTCGCAGCTGGTCGGCGGGTCAGACCTTTGGGCAGACCCGTCTATCTGGGCGCCAAGACCCACTCGTCCTGCGACCATTCCGCGCATGCCCTGACCCGTGATCAGGTCAGTCCTCCCGCCCACCTTGTGCGGAGATGGCAGACGGATGGTGATGACGACCGTCGCCGAGCAGGAAGAACTATCGGCTCACGAGTGGGTCCGTTGCAGCTAGGCGTTCGGCCCTGGCCGAGCAGCTCCCGGGCGCGCGAGGTCGCTGGCGACGCCGCCGAGGTCGGCCCCTCGTCGTGCCTGGGTTCGTCGGCGGCGGGGGAGCGGTGAGCCGGCAACCGACCGTGGCCGGGGAACGGTTGCCAACTCACCGCCCCACGCGACGGTAGGCGGGAGCAGCGCTCAGGCGGTGGCGCCGAGGATGTCGAGCGCGATGTCGACGATCATGTCCTCCTGGCCGCCCACGAGGCGGCGGCGGCCGACCTCGAGGAGGATCGTGCGGACGTCGATGCCGTAGCGCTCGGCGGCGGTCTCGGCGTGGCGCAGGAACGACGAGTAGACGCCGGCGTACCCGAGGGTGAGGGTCTCGCGGTCGACGCGGACCGGGCGGTCCTGCAGGGGGCGGACGATGTCGTCGGCGGCGTCCTGGAGGGCGAACAGGTCGGCGCCGTGCTGCCAGCCGTTGAGGTCGGCGACGGCGACGAACGGCTCGATCGGGCAGTTGCCCGCCCCGGCGCCCTGGCCGGCGAGCGAGGCGTCGACGCGGCGTACGCCCTCCTCGACGGCGACCACGGAGTTGGCCACGGACAGCGAGAGGTTCTCGTGGGCGTGGATGCCGAGCTCGGTGGCCGGGTCGAGCACGTCGCGGTAGGCGCGGATCCGCTCGCGGACGCCCTCCATCGTGAGCCGGCCGCCGGAGTCGGTGACGTAGACGCAGTGCGCGCCGTACGACTCCATCAGCTTCGCCTGCTCGGCGAGCTTCGCGGCCGGCGCGAGGTGGCTCATCATCAGGAAGCCCGAGACGTCCATGCCGAGCTCGCGGGCGGTCGCGATGTGCTGGGCGGCCACGTCGGCCTCCGTGCAGTGCGTGGCGATGCGTACCGAGCGAACCCCGAGGTCGTACGCCGTCCGCAGCTCGGCGATCGTGCCGACGCCCGGCAGCAACAGGGTGGTGAGACGTGCGCGGGAGATGTTGGCGGCGGCCGCCTCGATCCACTCCCAGTCGCTGTGCGAGCCGGGGCCGTAGTTCAGGGTGCCGCCGGCGAGCCCGTCGCCGTGCGCGACCTCGATCGCGTCGACGCCGGCGGCGTCCAGGGCCGCGACGATCCGGCCGACGTCGACGGGGTCGATGCGGTGCCGGATGGCATGCATCCCGTCGCGGAGCGTGACGTCCTGCAGGAAGATCTCGGTCATGCGGTGGCCTCCACGAGGGCGTTCTCGGTCGCGATCCGCTCGGCCGTGCGCAGCGCGGCCGAGGTCATGATGTCCAGGTTCCCGGCGTACGCCGGGAGGTAGTGGGCGGCACCCTCGACCTCGAGGAACACCGACACCTGGTGGGTCACCGGGGCGTCGGGGTCGGCCAGCAGCGTGTGCACCGGCTGGTCCGCGGGGACCGGCACGATCTGCACGGTCTGCTTGAGCCGGTAGCCCGGCACGTACGCCGCGACCTGCTCGACCATCTCGGCCACCGAGGTGCGGATCCGCTCGTGCGTCGCCGGGGCCGGGTCGCCGATCAGGCAGAGCACGGTGTCGCGCATGATCAGCGGCGGCTCGGCCGGGTTCAGGATGATCACCGCCTTGCCGCGACCCGCGCCTCCGACGGTCCGGATCGCGTGCGACGTGGTCTCGGTGAACTCGTCGATGTTGGCCCGGGTGCCGGGACCGGCCGACTTGGACGCGATCGAGGCGACGATCTCGCCGTACGGCACCGGGGTGACGCGGGAGATGGCGGCGACGATCGGGATCGTCGCCTGGCCGCCGCAGGTGACCATGTTGAGGTTGGGGGCGTCGAGGTGCTCGTCGAGGTTCACCGCCGGTACGACGAAGGGGCCGATCGCGGCCGGGGTGAGGTCGATGAGCCGCTTCCCGTACGGCGCCAGCCGCTCGGCGTTCGCGACGTGCGCCTTGGCGCTGGTGGCGTCGAAGACGATGTCGATCTCGTCGAAGCCGGGCAGCGCGATCAGCCCGTCGACGCCGTCGCTGGTGGTCGCGAAGCCGAACCGTGCGGCCCGGGCGAGGCCGTCGGACGCCGGGTCGATGCCGACCATGGCGCCCATCTCGAGGGTCTCGGACAGGCGCATCACCTTGATCATCAGGTCGGTCCCGATGTTGCCGGACCCGATGATCGCGACCTTCGTCTTCTTCACTGCGCCTCCTCGGCGGTCGTGGTGGGGTTCGAGAACCGGGCGGTGACGCTGCCCAGGCCGCTGATCGTGGCGGTGACGGTCGCGCCGGCGGGCACCTCGCGCATCGGTCCGAGGGCGCCGGACAGCACCACCTGGCCGGCGCGCAGCGGCTCGCCGTACTCGCGGGCGGCGCGGGCCAGCCAGGCCAGCGCGTGGAGCGGGTCGCCCAGGCAGGCGGCGCCGTCCCCGGTGGAGACCTCGACCCCGTCGACGCTCATCGACATCGTGACGTGGACCGGCTCGACCTCGTCGAGGGTGCGCCGCTCGGTGCCGAGCACGTAGAGGCCGCTGGAGGCGTTGTCGGCGACGGTGTCGCCGAAGGAGATGTCCCAGCCGTTGATCCGGCTGTCGACGATCTCGAGCGCGGCGACCGCGTAGTCGACCGAAGCGCGGAGCTGCGCGTCGTCGAGCGGGCCGTCGTCCAGGTCGGCCTTCAGCACGAACGCGATCTCGGCCTCGGCCTTGGGCTGGAGCAGCCGCTCCATCGGCACCTCGTGCGCGCCGGACAGGTCCATGTCGTCGAAGAGCCAGCCGAAGTCGGGCTGGTCGACGCCGAGCTGCTGCTGCACGGCGAGCGAGGTGGCGCCGATCTTGCGGCCGACCACCGTGGCGCCCTCGGCGCGGCGGGCCCCGACGATCCGGGACTGGACGGCGTACGCCGCCGCGAGGTCGTCGGCGCCGATCAGGTCGCGCACCGGGGCGCAGGGCGTCCCGGTCTCCGCGGCGGCGAGCAGCCGGTCGGCCGCCTGGGCTATCGACGCCTCCGGCACGGTGGTGTCGGGTGCGGTCTGGGGGGTCATGGCGTCAGCGTGGTCGGCGCGGCCCGCGGGCGCGGACCCGCCTCCCACTGACCGGAAACCAGGTCCGCTCACGCGGGCCGGAGCACGGCCGGGTCGCCGAGGGAGACCCGGATCTCGAAGGCCCGCCGGCGCAGTCGCCAGCCGGTGTCGGTGCGGACCCAGCGGTCGTCGTACTCGCCGAGGCACTCGTAGAAGGAGCCCGCCATCGGGCCGGCGCCGACGTGGTGGACGCGCGCGTAGGTGAGGGTGCGCGCCTCGTCGCCGGTGACCGAGACCCGGTGGTTGCCGAGCAGGTGCTGGGTCGGACCGACGCCGCCGAGGTGGTCCCGCATCCGCCGTACGGCGGCCTCGGGACCGCGCGCGCCGTACGCCACGCAGTCCTCGGTGAGCAGCCCCGAGATGGTCGCCCAGTCGCGCCCGTCGGTGGCCGACGCGAACTCCGCGAGCAGCTCGACCAGGGCGGTGCGGTCGTCGCTCACGGGAGCTCGGGCTGCCAGGCGACGCCGTTGATGTGCGCACCGCCGTCGACGAAGAGCGTGTTGCCGGTCAGGTACCGGCAGTCCTCGCTGGCCAGGAAGACCGCGACGGGGGCGATGTCCTCGAGCGGGTCGCCGATCCGGCCCATCGGGTTGCCCCGGTCGGCCGCCGCCTCGAGCTCGGGGTGCTCGCCCATCACCCGGCGGAACGCCGCACTCTTGGCGCCGGGGCACAGGGCGTTGACCACGACGCCGGTGGGCGCCCACTCGCGCGCGGCGGTGCGGGTCAGGGTCCGCAGCGCCTCCTTGGTGGCGTTGTACTCCAGGCTGCCGACGTGGGCGTTGACGCCGTTGAGGCTGCACATGTTGACCACGCGGCCCCAGCCGCGCTCCTTCATGTGGCCGAACACGGCCTGCATGGCCCACAGCGGTCCTCGGAAACCGACCGACAGGGCACCGTCGATCATGGCGTCGGTCTTGTCCTCGACGCGGCAGATCGAGCCCGCGCCCCAGGCGTTGTTGACCAGGACGTCGATCGAGCCGTAGGTGCTCACCGCCGCGTCGACCATCGCGTGCACCTGGGCCTTGTCGGACACGTCGGTGCGCACGAAGTGGCCGTCGACCTCGGCGGCGACGGCACGGCCGGACTCCTCCGACAGCTCGGCGACGACGACCCGGGCGCCCTCGGCGGCGTACGCGCGGGCGACCGCCGCGCCGATGCCGTCACCGGCGCCGGTCACGACCGCGACCCGGCCCGCGAGCCGCCCGGTCACGGACGCCGCCCCAGCGCGCCGGCCTCCAGCAGGGCGGGGGACTCGGCCCGGCCGTCCAGGACCCGGCTGGTGCGGACGGTCGCCCGCCAGCCCTCCGGGGTACGGCGCAGCTGCCAGTGGTTGGCCGTCGCGCGCCGTACGACGAAGCCGGCCTCGGTGTTGACCACCATCAGCGAGTGGCAGATGGCGACGGCCTCGTCGCCGTCGATCGTGACCCGGGCGGGGCCGACGAAGTGGGCGCAGCCGCCCGTGATCCAGCCCTGGTGGCCGGAGGAGAGGACCATGGCCCGGATGTCCTCCTGGCTGCCGAGGTAGACCTCGTCGACGTCGTACACGCCGTCCTCGGTCCACAGCGCCGCGACCTCGTCGGACGCGCCGGCGTCGACCAGCGGGCCGTAGCCGGTGATCAGGTGCAGGATCTCCCGCTCGTCCTCGAGCCGGCGCAGCCGGTCCTCCAGCGCCGCGAGCCGGGCGTCCGTGTCGGTGCTCATCCGATCTCCTTGCCGATGATCGCGAGCGCCTCGAGCTGCTCGCAGTAGTGGTCGGCCGACTCCGCGTGCACGGCGGTGCTGACCAGGGTCGCGCCGGCGGCGCGGACCTTGCGGATGCGGTCCTCGGTCCCGTCCGGGTCGCCGAGGGCGTCGACGGGGCGGCCCGCGGAGAGCACGACCTCGAAGTCGTCGGGCACCTCGCTGCGCCCGAGCATCTCGGTCAGGGCGTCGAGCCCGAGGCCGAAGGGCACCCACCCGTCGCCGAGCGTGAGGGCACGGCGCAGCGAGCGCGGCGTGCGGCCGCCGATCCACAGCGGCATCCGCTCCTGGACCGCGTGCGGCTCGACGACGAGGTCGTCGAAGGAGAAGTGCGGTCCGTCGTAGCGGGGGGTACGCCGCCCGAGCGCGGCCCGTAGCGCGGCCAGCGCGTCGTCGGCGATCGCGCCGCGCCCCTCGAAGGTGGCCCCCAGCAGCTCGAACTCCTGCTGCAGCGAGCCGACCCCCAGCCCGAGCACCACCCGGCCGCCGCTGACGACGTCGAGGGTGCCGTAGCGCTTCGCGATCTCCAGCGGGTGGTGGTAGCCCAGCACCAGCACCTGGGTGGCCAGCCGGATCCGCTCGGTGCGGGCAGCGAGGTAGCCGAGCGTGGCCAGCGGGTCCCAGTACGTCGCGCCCCGCTGCTCGGCGACGTCGGTCGGTACGGCGACGTGCTCGCTGCAGGTGACGTGGTGGAAGCCCAGCCGGTCCGCGGTCTCGGCGATCCGGGCGAGCTCCTCGATGCCGGCGCCGGCCTCCCAGGCGCTGTGCGCGCCCGGGTTGGCCGTCACGATCGGGCTGACCACGCCCAGGCGTCCCGCCTGAGCAGTCGTCATTTCGAGGCCGGCGGCAGCAGCTTCTGCATCGCCTCGTGCGCTCCGAGCACGAGCCGGCCGCGGTCGGTGCCGCTGCGGATCTCGACGGCCTTCTCGTTGCCGGCCGCGACCTGGACCGGGCCGTCGCCGAGCGAGGCGAGCGCCTGGCGGGCGACGTCGTCGGGCTCGGAGACGTGCAGGCCGGGGATGTCCATCGACAGGCCGGCCCGGGCCATCGCCGGGGTGCGGGTCACGCCGAGGACGAACTCCAGCACGTCGACGTCGTACTCGCGCATCTCCAGCCAGAGGCCCTCGGCGAAGATCCGGCAGAAGGACTTCACGGCGGAGTAGATCGAGATCTGCGCCTGGCCCATGAATCCGGCGAGCGAGCCGACCAGCAGCAGGCCGCCGCGGCGGCGCTCCTTCATCGGCGCGCCGAAGAGCTGCACCAGCGCCAGCTGGGCGGTGATGTTGAGGTCGACGACCTGCTGGAACCGCTCGAGGTCGCCGTCGACGAACTCGTGGCCGTAGGTGTTGGCGCCCGCGTTGAAGACGAGCAGCCCCACCTCGAGGTCCGCGGTGATCTCGGCGATCTGCTTGACCGCGTCGGACTCGGTGAGGTCGACGGAGAGCGTGCGGACCTCGGCGCCGAGGGCGCGGGCCGCCTCGGCGGTCTCCTCCAGCGGCCCGGGCTTGCGCGCGAGCAGCACCAGGTTGAGCCCGGCCTCGGCGAGCTGGGTGGCGAAGGACGCGCCGACCCCCTCGGAGCCGCCGGCGATCACCGCCCAGGGTCCGTGCCGTTCGACGTCGATCATGCGTGGGTCACCTCGTGATGCTCGGGGGAGTCGGGGTTCTCGGGATTGGTCGGCAGCGGGTCGCCGTCCTGGACGGGCAGCTCACCGCGTACGGCGGCCGCGCGGATGCTCTCGCGCAGCGCCTGGCAGCCGGGGAACGACGACCCGTTGGGGCCGGGCCGCGGGCCGGAGGCCCGCCGCTCGAGGCACCGCTGCACGGAGTCCTCGTGCCACTGCACGCTGGTCTGCTCCCAGCTGCTCTTGCGCGCCTCGACCGAGGCCCCGCAGGTCACGCACGCGACCGGCGTCATGGGGCCGTCGGCGAGCCGGTTGTCGGGTCGGACCCCCATCAGACCGGCTGGCCGCTGGCCTCGGCGTCGCGGCGGGCGATGTTCGCCTCGACCTCCTGGCGCCAGGCCTCGTTCGGCCGGGTGGTGTCGATCTCGAACTCGAAGCGCTCGGTCATCTCGGGCGTCACGTCCGCGACGTCGACGTAGAACTGCTCGTACCAGCGGCGCAGCTGGTAGACCGGGCCGTCCTCCTCGCACAGCAGCGGGTTGTCGATGCGTGCCTTGTTCTTCCAGATCTCGACGTCCTGCTCGAAGCCGATCCGGATGAAGTCGCCCTGGCGGCGTGCCATCTCCAGCGCGGTCTCGTCGTCGACGCCCGGCTGCTTCTTGACGATGACGCCGTACTGCAGGACGAAGGAGTTGTTGTCGACCGGGTAGTGGCAGTTGATCAGCACGCTCGGGACGTCGCCGTCGTCGTAGTGGTAGGTCAGGTCGTCGATCATGAACGACGGACCGTGGTACGACGCGACCGAGCTGTTGCCCAGCGCGGTGCGGGCGCCGGACTTGGCCCGCTGCGGGCGGATGTCCTCGCGGCCCTCGCCCTTCATGTACTGGGTCGCGGTGTGACCCTCGAAGACGTTCGAGAAGAACGTGGGGAACGAGTAGTGCACGTAGAAGAAGTGCGCCATGTCCACGACGTTGTCGACGATCTCGCGGCAGTTGGCGCCCTCGATCTTGGTGGTGTACCAGACCCAGTCGGTCCACTCCGGGTCGCCGTACCCCTCGATGTGGGGGATGGTGACGTCCGCCGGCGGCGGGTTGCCCTCGGGGTCGTTCCAGACGAAGAGCATGCCGTCCTGGACCATCGTCGGCCAGGCCTGGGTGCGCGCGCGCAGCGGGACGCGGCGCGCGTAGGGGATCTGCTTGCAGCGACCGTCGCCGCCCCAGCGCCAGTCGTGGAAGGGGCAGGCGATCTCGTTGCCCTTGACCTCGCCCTGGGAGAGGTCGCCGCCCATGTGGCGGCAGTAGGCGTCGAGGACCTTGACCTCGCCGTCCTGGCCGGCGAAGACGACCAGCTTCTCGCCGAAGGCGGAGACCTGGTGCGGCTTGCCGTCGTGGAAGTCTCGTTCGAGCCCGAGGCAGTGCCAGCCCCGCGCGAACCGCGTGGGTGCGGCCTCTGCCTCGATCTTGCGGACCTCGTCCTGGGCGACGCTCATCTGCTGCTCCGTTTCTGGCCGTGATGCGGGACACGTGGCCGACGTCCCGAGTGTCCGCCCGACCCCGCCGGCGGGGGCCGTTCAGGTCCCACTCACCGGAAGGGGTGGGACCGGCCTCCCGGACCCTCGGCGACGCGGCGACGACTCGCCAGAATGAATTTCAGTTTTGGCTTCCCTGGGGCCGATCGGCGCGCTAGCGTGGCGGTCGTCACCACCTAGAATTCATTTCAGTTCTTGTCCCGGAGGAAGCCATGTCCGTCGTGACCGCCGAAGTTCCCGAGCGCCGCGAGCTCCCCCCGTCGATGGTCGAGCGGATGACCCTGATCCTCGACGCGTTCCCGAGCCGTACGGCGCGCCTCACCCTCGAGGACGTCGCCCGGGTCACGCACCTGCCGCGCTCGACCGCGCACCGCATCCTGGACCAGCTGCTGAAGGCCGACTGGCTGGAGCACTCCGGCTTCGGCTACAGCCTGGGCCCGCGCGCCCTCCACCTCGGCGGGGTGGCGGACGACAACTCCGAGCTGCGTGCCGCGGCGGCGGGCCACCTGCACTCGCTGATGATCCGCACCGGCCTGACCGTCCACCTCGCCGTGCTCGACGAGGGCCGCATCCACTACCTCGACAAGATCGGCGCCCGGTTCGCGACGTCCGTGCCGTCCCGCGTGGGGGGATGGGCGCCCGCCCACTGCACCGCCCTGGGACGCGCCATGCTGGCCTGGCTGTCCGCGGAGGAGGTCGACGAGCGCGTCGGCACCGACCCGCGCGCCATGACCGGCCGCACGATCGCCGACCTCGACGCCCTGCACCAGGAGCTCAACCGGGTCCGCGCCCGCCACGGCCTCGCGGTCGAGCGCCAGGAGTGCTTCGAGGACATCGCGTGCGTGGCGGCCGCCATCCGCGCCCCCGAGGGGCCGATCGGCGCCATCTCGCTGGTCGGCGACTCCTCGACCCCGCTGGAGCGGATCGCCCCGCTGGTCCTCGACGCCGCGCGCCAGGTCTCGCTCGAGCTCTACCCGGACCTGCCGGGCCGGCGCCGGCGCGGCCTGCGCTCGGTCTGACGAGCCCGGCTCACCGCCGGCTCACCCCCAGTGATCGCCCCAGCCCCACAGGTTCGGGGCGATCTCGCTGTTCGCGTCCTCCACACCGAAGCGGCCGCGGAAGAACAGCATCGGCTGCTCCCAGGCGGGGGTGGTCTCCAGCTCCAGCACCCGGCCGATCACCACGTCGTGGTCACCGGCGACGTGGACGGTCTCGACGGCGGCGTGCACGCGCATCAGGGCACCCGGGAGCGACGGCGTACCCCAGCGCGAGGTCTCCCACTCGAGCCCGTCGTACTTGCGACCCCGGCTGGACCCGAAGCGCTGGCACAGGTCGTCCTGGTCCTCGCCGAGGACGTTCACGGTGAACCGGCCCGAGCGCCGGATGTCGGGCCAGGCGCGGCCCCGGTGGTCGGCGCAGAAGAGCACCAGCGGCGGCTCCAGGGAGACCGACGCGAACGACTGGCAGGCGAAGCCGACCGGCTCCTCGCCCTGTCCGGTCACGATGGTGACACCGCTGGCGAAGTAGCCCATCGCGCGGCGCATCTCGGCCGCGGTGGGGGCGCTGACAGCGGGTTCTGGCTGGGTCTCGCTCATGTCCTCGACGGTACGGCGGGCTCCCGTTGCCGAGGTCCGGCGGGTCCCGGTGACCGGTCGGGTGGGGGATGGGGCGGTCGCAGGTTCATCACGGTATGCCGACGAGCTCGCACTCACCACGGTGGGTACGTCGTGGGGAGTGACAGCTCGTCTGCATACCGTGATGAAGCAGCAGCCCCCGCCCCGCCCCCGCCCCCACTCCCGGTCATCGGGATCGCCGGAGATCACCCGGAAGACCGGTTCCTACCGTGGCGTGGTGAGCCTGACCCACGACGAGACCCTGCGCGAGCTGACCACCGAGGACGGGGTGCTGCGGTACCACGAGGCCGGTGATCCGGATGCTCCGCCGCTCCTGCTGCTGCACGGCTCCGGCCCCGGCGTGACGGGCTGGCGCAACTTCGGCGCCAACCTGCCCGTGTTCGCGGAGCACTTCCGCTGCCTGGTGCTGGAGTTCCCCGGCTTCGGGGTCAGCGACCCCACCGAGCAGCACCCGATGGCGGCCGCGCTGCCGGCCGTCGGCCGGTTCCTCGACGGGCTCGGCCTGGAGCAGGTCGACGTCATCGGCAACTCGATGGGCGGGGTCGTCTCCACCCGGTTCGCGATGGCGCAGCCGGACCGGATCCGCCGGATGGTCACGGTCGGTGGCATGGGCCGGGCGCTGCTCAGCCCGTCCCCGGGCGAGGGCCTCAACCTGCTCATGGAGTTCACCGAGGCGCCCAGCCGCGAACGGCTGGTCGAGTGGCTCAACTCGATGGTCTTCGACCGCGCGATGGTGACCGAGCAGATGATCGAGGAGCGCTGGGCGCAGGCGACCGAGCCGAGCACCCTGGCCGCCGCGCGCCGGATGTACAGCCGCGCCGCCCTGGAGGGCATGGCCAAGGCGGCGAGCGCATCGCCGGAGCCGCCGTACTGGGCGATGCTGCACCAGGTGAAGGCGCGCACCCTGATCACCTGGGGGCGCGACGACCGGGTCAGCCCGCTCGACATGGCGCTGGTGCCGATGCGCACCATCCCCGACGCCGAGCTGCACGTGCTCCCCAACTGCGGCCACTGGGCCATGATCGAGCAGAAGTCGGCCTGGGAGGCCGTCGTGCTCGCGTTCCTCACTCGGAAGGACTGACGAGAATGACCGACGCGACCACCCGGGACGACAAGACCCAGGGCGCCTGGGACCACGAGGTCGACTTCCTGGTCGTCGGCTCCGGCGGCGGCGGGATGACCGCCGCGCTCGCCGCGCACGACGCGGGGATGTCCACGCTCGTCGTCGAGAAGGCGAAGAAGTTCGGCGGCAGCACCGGCATCTCCGGCGGCGGCATCTGGATCCCCAACAACCCCACCCTGCGCCAGGCCGGGCACGACGACAGTCGCGACTCGATCCGGCGTTACCTCGACGCGCTCACCGAGGGCAAGGTGGCGCCCGAGCGCCTCGACGCCTTCGTCGACCACGGCCCGGCCACGATGGAGCTGCTCGCCCGGAGCCGGTGGTGGAAGCTGTCGTGGACCAAGGGCTACTCCGACTACCACCCCGAGTGGGACGGCGGTCGCCCCGCCGGCCGCTCGGTCGAGCCGAAGCCGTTCGACACCCGCAAGCTGGGTGACGACGAGCGCTTCCAGCGGCCCAACAGCATGAAGGGCCCGCTCGGTCTCTGGATCACCTCCGCCGACTACCGCGACCTGGCGATGGTCAAGCGCACCTGGCGCGGCCGGTGGAAGTCGGTCGTCGCCGCCTGGCGGGTCTCCTCCAACGTCGTACGACGCCGGCACATGGCCACCGGGGGCCGGGCGCTGGTCGCCCGCCTGCGGATGGCGCTGAAGGACGCCTCGATCCCGCTGTGGCTGCAGACCCCGATGACCGCGCTGGTCGTCGAGGACGGCGCCGTCGTCGGCATCGAGGTCACGCGTGAGGGCCGGACCGAGCGCATCCACGGCCGGTACGGCGTGCTGCTGGCCTGCGGCGGCTTCGACCACGACCCCGAGCTGCGGGAGGCCTACCTGCCCGAGGGCGGCCGCGAGAACCACAGCCTCGGCGCCCGCGAGAACACCGGCGACGGCATCGTCGCCGGCCTGCAGCTCGGCGCGGCCGTCGACTTCATGGACGACGCGTGGTGGATGCCGAGCGTGGAGCACCCCACCGGGGCGACGATCCCGCTGGTCTCCGAGCGGGCCATCCCCGGCCAGGTCATCGTCTCGACCGACGGGCGGCGCTTCACCAACGAGTCCTCGCCGTACGTCAACTTCGTCCACGACCAGCTCGAGGGCAAGCACCTCGAGGCCTGGTGCGTGATGGACGCCCGGGCGCGCTCGCGCTACCCGTTCGCGCAGATCCTGCCCGGCGCCCCGTTCCCGAAGTCGTTCTACGAGGCAGGGATGGTGCACCGCGCCGACACCCTGGCCGAGCTGGCCCGCTCGATCGGCGTGCACGAGGAGAACCTGGTCGCGACCGTCGAGCGGTTCAACGGCTTCGCCCGCAGCGGCGTCGACGAGGACTTCGGCCGCGGCGAGTCGGCGTACGACCAGTACTACGGCGACCCGAACCTGACGAACCCCAACCTCGACGTCATCGACAAGGCGCCCTACTACGCCATCCGGATCCAGATCGGCGACCTCGGCACCAAGGGCGGCCTGGTCTGCGACGAGCACGGCCGGGTGCTGCGCGAGGACGGCTCGGTCATCGACGGGTTGTACGCCACCGGCAACGCCAGCGCGTCCGTGATGGCCAACGAGTACGCCGGCCCGGGCGCCACCATCGGGCCCTCGATGGTCTTCGGCTACATCGCCGCGCGCCACGCCGCGGCGGGTCGGAACGGCTGAGCATGGCCACGGTGCGTGTGGTCGAGGTGGTCCGCGAGACCGCCGACGCCCACACCCTGGTGCTGGAGCCGGCCGGGGGCGAGCGCTGGGACTACCGCCCGGGCCAGTTCCTGACCCTGCGGGTGCCGTCGGAGCGACCCGGGGGAGCGGCGCGCTGCTACTCGCTGTGCTCCTCCCCGGTGCGCGATCCGCGGCTCAAGGTCACGGTGAAGCGGACCCGCGAGGGCTACGCCTCCAACTGGCTGTGCGACCACGTCCGGGCGGGCGACGAGCTGGAGGTGCTGCCACCGGCGGGCACCTTCGTCCCCGCCGACCTGGACGCCGACTTCCTGCTGCTCGCCGGCGGGAGCGGCGTCACCCCGGTGCTCTCGATCCTCAAGACCGCGCTGCACGCCGGCTCGGGTCACGTCACCCTGGTGTACGCGAACCGGGACGAGGCGTCGGTGATCTTCCGCGACGAGCTGGTCGCGCTGGCCGCCGAGCACCCAGACCGGCTCACCGTCGTGCACTGGCTGGAGTCGGTGCAGGGGCTGCCCACGGAGGTGGGCCTGCGTGCGCTCGCCGCGCCGTACGCCGCCCGCGAGGCGTTCGTGTGCGGACCGGGTGCGTTCATGGATCTTGCCGCGAAGGTGCTCCAGGACCTCGGCGTCCCGCGCGAGCGGCTGCACCAGGAGGTCTTCACCTCCCTGGAGGGCGACCCCTTCGCCGAGGTGGTCGTGCCCCTCGACGACGAGGGGGAGCGCACCGAGGTGGTCGTCGAGCTGGACGGGGACGTCACCTCGCTGGGCTGGCCGGCCGGGTCGAGGCTGCTCGACGTGCTCCTGGCGGCCGGCGTCGAGGCGCCGTACTCCTGCCGGGAGGGGGCGTGCAGCGCGTGCGCCTGCCGGCTGCTGGAGGGCACCGTCGAGCTCGACCACAACGAGGTCCTCGACGCGACCGACCTCGCCGAGGGCCTGATCCTGTCCTGCCAGGCCCGGGCCACCTCGCCGGTGGTCAAGGTGTCGTTCGACGCCTGAGAGAACGCGTTCCTCACCCCTCCCGGTGACCGGGAACCCCGCCCCGACCGGGGCGGCGCCGGTGGCACCGTGAGGCCATCTGATCAGGAGGCATCATGACCAACCTCGCTCTTGCGGCCGTCGAGGAACGCGCCGACGAGATCGCCGCCCTGGCCGAGTCGAACGAGAAGCTCGGCCGGCTCGACGACGCGGCCGCCAAGCTGCTGCGCGACACCGGCGTCATCCGGATGCTGCAGCCGGCCAAGCACGGCGGCGCGGAGGCCCACCCCCGCGAGTTCGCCGAGACCGTCATGCGGATCGCCTCGCTCGACGGCTCCACCGGATGGGTCGCCGGCATCGTCGGCGTGCACCCGTGGGAGATGGCGATGTGCGACCCGCAGGTCCAGGAGGAGATCTGGGGCCAGGACCAGGACACCTGGATCGCCTCGCCGTACGCCCCGATGGGCGTGCTGCGGCCGGTCGACGGCGGCTACATCTTCAACGGCCGGTGGCAGTTCTCGTCCGGCACCGACCACTGCGACTGGATCTTCCTGGGCGCCTTCATGGGCGACGCCGAGGGCAACCGGGTGATGCCGCCGCGCAACCACCACGTGATCCTGCCGCGCTCGGACTACGAGATCGTCGAGGACAGCTGGGACGTCGTCGGCCTGCGCGGCACCGGGTCGAAGGACATCGTCGTCAAGGACGCCTTCATCCCCGAGAACCGCGTGGTGGCGTTCTCGAACTTCCTCGACGGCACCCAGCCGCGTGAGGCCGGGCTGACCAACCCGCTGTACCACATCCCGTTCACCACGGCCTTCCCGCTGGGCATCAGCAGCGCCGTCGTCGGCATCGCCGAGGGTGCGCTCGCCGCCCACCTGGCCTACCAGCGCACCCGGGTGCAGGTGACCGGCACCAAGGTCACCGACGACCCCTACGTGCTCTCGACGATCGGCGCCGCCGCCGAGGAGATCCGCATCTCCCGGCTGGCGATGCTCGACAACGTGAGCCGCTTCTACGACGCCGCCGAGGCCGGGCGCGAGGTCAGCTTCGCCGACCGGGCCGAGTCGCGTCGTACCCAGGTCGCGGCCGCGTGGCGCGCGGTCCGCGCCATGGACGAGGTCGTCGCACGCTCCGGCGGCAACGGCCTGCGCATGGACAACCCCATCCAGCGGTTCTGGCGCGACGGCCACATGGGCCTCGCGCACGCGATCCACGTCCCGGGCGCGGTCTTCCACGTGTCGGCGCTGACCGACATCGGCGTGACCCCGCCGCCCGGACCGCTGCTCTCGATGATCTGAGGAGATCCCCATGACCGACATCCGTGGACTCGGCTACCTCCGGGTCCAGACCACCGACGTGCCCCGCTGGCGCGAGCTCACCGTGGACGCGCTCGGCATGGCCGAGACGACCGGTCCGGTCGACGGCGGCCTGTACCTGCGCATGGACGAGCGCGCCCACCGCATGATCGTGCTGCCGGGCGACACCGACCACGTGCTCGCCGTCGGCTGGGAGGTGCGCGACCAGTTCGCGCTCGCCCGCGTCGGCCGCGCCGTCGAGGCCGCCGGCTTCGGCGTCAAGCAGCTGACCCAGGAGGAGTGCGACGAGCGCGGCGTCGAGGCCGCCCTGCGCTTCGACGACCCGGCCGGTACGCCGCTCGAGGTCTTCTTCGGCCCGGTGCTCGACCACGGCCCGGTGCGCACCACCTGGGCGCAGGACTTCATCACCGGCGACCAGGGCATGGGCCACGTGGTCCTGCCGACCATCGCCTTCGACGAGACCTACTCCTTCTACACCGAGGTCCTCGGCTTCCTGCCCCGCGGCGCGATCCGGGTCGGCCCCAAGAAGCCTGTCGCCGGCCAGCCGGCCCGGCGGGTGCGCTTCCTCGGCGTCAACCAGCGCCACCACAGCCTCGCGCTGGCCCCCGCCCCGCACGGCGAGGCGCCCGGCCTGGTGCACCTGATGATGGAGGTCGACTCGCTCGACGCCGTCGGCCGGGCACTGGACGCCGTCAACCGGCTCGGCTTCTCGGTCTCCTCGACCCTGGGCCGGCACACCAACGACAAGATGGTGTCGTTCTACGTCCGGGCGCCCGGCGGCTGGGACCTGGAGTACGGCACCGAGGGCATGCTCGTCGACGAGTCGTTCTACACCGCCGAGGAGATCACCGCGGACTCCTACTGGGGTCACGACTGGTCCGGGTCGGAGCCGCTCGCGGCGTTCACGCCCCCGCCGAGCTGACCCCGTGAGCGGCCAGGCGGCCGCAGCCGTGTCCTGCGACGTGCTCGTCGTGGGGCTCGGCTGCGCCGGCGCCACGGCGGCGATCGAGGCGGCCGAGGCCGGCGCGTCGGTCGTCGCCCTCGAGCGGGCGAGCGCTCCCGGGGGCTCCTCGGCGCTGTCGGGCGGCGAGCTCTACCTCGGCGGCGGCACCGCCACGCAGCAGGCATGCGGCTTCGCCGACTCGGCCGAGGCGATGTACGACTTCCTCGTCGCCGCCCTCGGTCCGCACGCGGACGAGGAGAAGCTGCGTCGCTACTGCGAGGGCTCGGTCGAGCACCACGACTGGCTGGTCGGACACGGCGTCGTCTTCAAGCCCTCGCTGCACGACCGGCCGACCTGGATGCCGGACACCGACGACGGACTGATGTGGCTCGGCGAGAACGCCGCGCCGTTCAACTCGCTCGCGCAGCCGGCGCCCCGCGGACACCGCGGCCCCGCGCCGTACTACGCCGGCAAGGTGCTGATGGACGCCCTCGTCGAGGCGGCCGCGGCCGCCGGCGTCGAGACGCACACCGACACCCGGGCGGTCTCGCTCGTGGTCGAGGACGGGCGGGTCGTCGGCGTCCGCGCCAGGCGCTTCGGCGAGGACGTCGAGTACCGCGCCGCCCGCGGGGTCGTGCTCACCACCGGCGGCTTCGTCGACAACGAGCCGATGCTCGCCGACCACGCCCCGGCGCTGCTCGGGCACGGCAAGGTCAGCGACGGTCTCGACGACGGCAGCGGCATCGCCATGGCGCTGCACGTCGGCGCCGCGACCCGGCGCATGCACGCCCACGAGATCGCGCTGACCTACCTGCCGGCGCTCGCCGTGCGCGGGCTGGTCGTCGACGGGCTCGGGCAGCGCTTCGTCAACGAGGACAGCTACCCCGGGATCGTCAGCCACGCGGCCGTCACGCACCGCCCGGCGCCGTACTGGGTGATCGTCGACGAGATCGGCTTCGAGGACGTCCCCGAGCGCGAGCGCTGGGGCGTGCGGCCGGCGTACGCCGCCGAGGACCTGGACGAGCTCGGGGCCGAGCTGGGCATGCCCGCGGGCGCGCTCGCGGCCACCGTGGCGGCGTACAACCGGGACGCGGAGCGGGGCGAGGACACCTGGTTCCGCAAGGACCCGGACTGGCTGCGTCCGCTGAGGCCGCCGTACGCCGCGATCGACGTGGCGGTCGGCTTCCACCCCGGCGACCGCGACAGCGCGGCCAGCGGGAACGGCGTCGCGGGCTTCACCCTCGGCGGGCTGCACACGACGCCCGACGGCGCCGTGCTGACCTGGGCGGGGGAGCCGATCCCCGGCCTGTACGCCGCCGGGCGCGCGACCTCGGGCATCCACGGCGACGGCTACATCAGCGGTACGTCGCTGGGTGACGGGACGTTCTTCGGCCGGGCTGCGGGCCGGTCTGCCGCGGGAGCGGTGCGGTGACCGCGCGCTTCGAGGGCCGCCGCGTGCTGATGACGGGCGGTGCCTCCGGGATCGGCCGGGCCGCCGCGGTCCGGTTCGTCGCCGAGGGCGCGACCGTGTTCGCCGTCGACCTGGACGAGGAGGGCCTGGCCCGCACCGTCTCGGAGTGTGCGGGGCCGGGCCGGATCACCACCGCGGTCTGCGACGTCACCTCCGAGCCGGAGGTGGTCGCCACCGTGGCGCGCGCCGGCAGCGACCTGGGCGGGCTCGACGTGCTCGCCAACGTCGCGGGCATCCACCGCACGACCCCGATCGAGTCGCTCACGGTCGACGACCTGCACCTGCTCTTCGAGGTGAACCTGGTCGGCACCGCGCTCACCTGCCGCGAGGCCGTCCCGCACCTCGGCCGGGGGAGCGTCATCGTCAACGTCGCCTCCAGCGCCGCCGCGCACGGCAACCCGTACATGTCGGCGTACTCCGCCTCGAAGGGCGCGGTGCTGGCCTTCAGCCTGAGCCTCGCCGCCGAGCTGGTCGGCCGCGGCATCCGGGTGGTGCCGGTCTCGCCGGGCACGGTGGCCACGCCGCTCACCGCCGCGGTCGTCCCCGGCGACCTGGACTTCGGCTACTTCGGCCGGATCCGCTCCCTGATGGGGGAGGCCACCCCCGAGCAGATCGCCGGCGCGATCGCCTTCGCCGCCTCCGACGACGCGTCGTACCTCACCGGTGCCGAGCTGCGCGTCGACGGCGGCTCGCACATCTGAGCCCACTCACCCCGACCTTCCCTGGAGGAACCATGTCCCGTCTCGTCGTCGTCACCGGTGCCGCCTCCGGCATCGGCGCGGCCGTCCGCCGTCTTCTCGAGGAGCGCGGCGACCGCGTGCTGGGGGTGGACCTGAAGGACACCGAGGTCTGCGCCGACCTCAGCACCGCGGAAGGCAGGGCGGCGGCGGTGGCCGGCGTCCTCGAGGTGGCCGGCGGCGTGGTCGACGGCGTGGTCACCTGCGCCGGGCTCTCCGGCTCGTCGCCGGCGCTGCCCGCGGTGAACTTCTTCGGGACCACCGACGTGGTCGCGGGCCTGCGTCCGGCGCTCGCCGCCTCCGCCGCGCCGCGGGTCGTCCTGGTCGGCTCCATCTCCGGCACCCAGCCCGTCGACCAGGCGCTCGTCGAGGCGCTGCTGGCCGGCGACCTCGACGAGTCGGCCCGGCTCACCGAGGCCGCGCTCGCGGACGGCCGTCCCCAGCAGCTCTACCCGTCGTCGAAGTCGGCGGTGACCCAGTGGGCGCGGCGTACCGCCGTGTCGCCCGGCTGGGCCGACGCCGGGATCGCGGTGAACGTCGTCGCGCCGGGAGTCGTCCTTACGCAGATGACGACGGACCTGTTCGCCGACCCGCGGATGAAGAAGGTCATGGACACCGCGGTGCCGATGCCGCTGCACGGCTACGCCGCCCCCGAGGACATCGCCCGCGTCATCGGCGTCCTGGCGTCGCCCGAGATCACGCACGTCACCGGCCAGGTGCTCTACGTCGACGGCGGGGCCGAGGCCACGCTCCGGTCGCCGGCCCACTTCTGAGGAGGAACGATGAACGCAGAGAACCGACACCTGGCCGGACGCGTCGCCCTGGTGACCGGCGCCGGTCAGGGCGTGGGGCAGGGGATCGCCCTCGCCCTCGCCGGCGAGGGGGTCTCGATCGCCGTCCTCGGCCGGACCGAGGCCAAGCTGGAGGAGACCTGCCGCCTGCTCCGCGAGCGCGGGGTCGAGGCCGAGCCCTTCGCCTGCGACGTCGCCGAGACCGACGCCGTCCCAGGCGTCGTCGAGGCCGTCGCCGCCCGCTTCGGCCGCCTCGACATCCTGGTCAACAACGCCTGGGCGGGGGCGTACGGCCCGCTGCTCGACCTCAGCGACCGCGCCTTCCAGAAGGGCTTCCGCACCGGCCCGTTCGCGTCGTTCGCCTTCATGAAGGCGGCCCACCCGCACCTGAAGGCCAGCGGCGACGGGTCGATCGTCAACCTCGTCACCTCCGCGATGGTCCGCTGGGACCCCACGACGTACGGCGCCTATGCGGCCGCGAAGCAGGCCGTGCGCTCGTTGACGCGTACGGCGGCGGTCGAGTGGGCGCCCGACGGCATCCGCGTGAACGCCATCGCCCCGCACGCGCTCTCGCCGGGCCTGCAGCGCTGGACCGAGACCAACCCGGAGGAGGCCGCGGAGTTCGTGGCCAGCATCCCCATGCGCCGGATCGGCGACTGCGAGGACGACATCGGCCGCGCCGTCGTCGCCCTCGTCGGCCCGGACCTGCGCTACCTCACCGGCGCCACGCTCCCGCTCGACGGCGGCCAGGCGTTCTTCGGCTGAGGGTGTTGCCCAACCCGAGCTGATTTCGGCCCGTGGCCCGGACCCGCCCCCGACCCGCCCAACGGCCGCAATTGCGGCCGTTGGACGGGTTTCCGGGGTCCGGGCCTGTCCAACGGCCGCAATTGCAGCCTCCGGACAGGCCGACCCGGGACAGGCCGACCCGGGACAGGCCGACCCGGGACAGGCCGACCCGGGGTAGGTCGATCAGCGATTGAGCTGCTGCACCCCGGTGGTGTCGAGCTCGGCGACGGAGTACGCCGCGTAGTTCTGCTGCGGGGAGCGCTCGGCGAAGTGGGGGACCAGCTGCTCGTCGAGCTCCTCGACGGTGAACGTGCCCGTGCTGGACGTGAACTTCCGCTCGACCGTCGGCGCCGCCATCAGCGCGACCATGTCGCCGTACACGACGAAGACCTGGCCGTTGACGGTGGCCGCCGCGGGGGAGGCCAGCCACGAGACGAAGGTCGCGACCCGCTCGGGGGCGAGGATGTCGAGCTGGTTGGCGTTCGGGTCGGCGTCGAAGACGTTCGCCGTCATCTCGGTCCGGGCGCGGGGGCAGATCGCGTTGGCGGTGACGCCGTACCGAGCCATGCCCTGGGCGGTGGCGAGGGTGAGAGCGGTGATGCCCGCCTTGGCCGCGGCGTAGTTGGGCTGGCCGGCCGAGCCGAAGAGGAAGGCCTCGGAGGAGGTGTTCACGATCCGGCCGAAGACGGGGGCGCCGGCGGCCTTGGAGGTGTTGCGCCAGTGCGCGGAAGCGGCCCGGGAGAGAGCAGCGTGGCCCTTGAGGTGGACGGCGATGACGCTGTCCCACTGGCTCTCGTCGAGGTTGAACAGCATCGAGTCGCGGGTGATGCCCGCGTTGTTGACCACCACGTCGAGGCTGCCGAAACTGTCCACCGCGGTCGAGACCAGGCGCTCGCCGAGCGACCAGTCGGACACGTCGCCGAGCACCGCGACCGCCCCGACGCCCAGCTCCTTGATCTCCGAGACGACGTCCTCGGCGGCCGGACCCATGTCGTTGACGACGACGTTGGCCCCTGCTGCGGCCAGGGCGAGCGCCTCCGCGCGGCCGAGGCCGGCGCCGGCGCCGGTCACCACGGCGGTGCGTCCCGCCAGGTGGGTGCTGCTCATCTGTGCTCCTTGCGAACTCAGCGGATGGAGCCTCGCACGCTAGGTCGGCCCGAGTACGCCGCCCGGAGCAGATCCGACTGGGTGGGACTGGCCGACGGGGCGCACCCTCGCGGGTCCTTAGCCTGCGAGAGCCGCCATCCAGACAGGAGAACCACCATGCCCGAGGCCGTGATCGTCGAGGCCGTCCGCACACCGGTGGGGCGCAGGTACGGCGCGCTCGCCGGCCTGCACCCCGCCGAGCTGCTCGGCGCCGCCCAGACCGCCCTGGTCGAGCGGGCCGGCGTCGACCCGGCGAGCGTCGGCCAGGTGATCGGCGGCTGCGTGACCCAGGCGGGGGAGCAGTCCAACAACGTCACCCGCAACGCCTGGCTGCACGCGGGCCTGCCGTACACGACCGCCTGCACCACCATCGACTGCGCCTGCGGCTCCTCCCAGCAGGCCGTCCACCTGGTCGCGGGGCTGATCGCCTCCGGCGCGATCGACGCCGGGATCGGCTGCGGCGTCGAGGCGATGAGCCGGGTCTTCCTCGGTGCCGCGCTCGCGCCGGACACCGGGCTGCCCACGCCCGACTCGTGGACCCTCGACATGCCCGACCAGTTCACGGCCGCCGAGCGGATCGCCGAGCGCCGCGGGCTGACCCGCGAGCAGCTCGACGCCTTCGGCCTGGCCTCCCAGCGCCGGGCGGCCGCGGCCTGGGCCGACGGCCGCTTCGACTCCCAGGTCGTGCCGGTCACCGCGCAGGTCGTCGGCGCCGACGGCCCGACCGGAGAGACCCACGTCGTCACCCGGGACCAGGGCCTGCGTGAGACCAGCGCCGAGGCGCTGGCCGGGCTGAAGGCGGTCGTCCCGGGCGGCCTGCACACCGCCGGCAACTCCTCGCAGATCAGCGACGGCGCGGCCGCCGTACTCCTGATGAGCCGGGAGCGCGCCGAGGCCGAGGGGCTGCGCCCGCGGGCGCGGATCGTCGCCTCGGGCATGGTCGGGTCGGAGCCGTACTACCACCTCGACGGGCCGGTCGACGCGACCGCGCACGTGCTCCGCGAGGCGGGCATGAAGCTCGGCGACATCGACCTGGTCGAGATCAACGAGGCCTTCGCCTCCGTCGTGCTGTCCTGGGCACAGGTCCACGACGCCGACCTGGACCGGGTCAACGTCAACGGCGGCGCCATCGCCCTCGGCCACGCGGTCGGCTCGACCGGCGCCCGGCTGATCACCCAGGCGGTCCACGAGCTGGAGCGCCGCGACGCCTCCACCGCGCTCGTCACCATGTGCGCGGGCGGCGCGCACGCCACGGCCACGATCATCGAACGGATCTGACGCATGTCCCGACCCACCAGCACCGGCAGCCTCGGCCTCGACCAGGACCAGCTCGACCTGCGCGACTCGGTGCGCACCCTCCTCGCCCGCCACGTCACCGAGACGGTCGTCCGCGACGCGGTCGAGGCCAAGCAGGAGGAGCTGCCGCCGTTCTGGGGCGAGCTCGCCGAGCAGGGCCTGCTCGCCCTGCACCTGCCCGAGGAGGCGGGCGGCATCGGCGGCACGCTCCTCGACACCGCCGTCGTGCTGGAGGAGCTCGGGCGCGGGATGGCGCCCGGGCCGTACCTCCCGACCGTGCTGGGCTCCGCGATCCTCCACCGCGCGGGCCATGCCGCTGAGCTCCCCGGCCTCGCGGACGGTACGACGACCGCCGCCGTCGCCCTCGAGCCCGGCACCCTCCGGGGTACGCCGACCTCCGACGGGGGACTCGACCTCTCCGGGGAGTCGGTCCCGGCGCTGGGTGCACAGGTCGCCGACCTGTTCGTCCTGCCGGTGGCCGTCGACGCCGGGGTGCAGTGGGTCCTGCTCCGCCGCGACGTCGTCGAGACCGACCACGAGCCCAGCCACGACCTCACCCGCCGGCTCTCGCCGGTGCGCGTGGGCGCGCGCGTCCCCACGGGCGACGTACTCGACCTCGACCCGCAGCTGCCGCTCGACCTGGCCGCGACGCTGTTCGCGGCGGAGGCCTCGGGGCTCGCCGACTGGGCCACGTGGACCGCTGCCGAGTACGCGCGGGTCCGGCAGCAGTTCGGCCGGCCGATCGGCCAGTTCCAGGGCGTGAAGCACCGCACGGCCTGGAGCCTCGCGCTCTCCGAGCAGGCCCGCGTCTGCGCCTGGGACGCGGCCCGTGCGCAGCACCCCGGGGCGGACGCGGCCGAGGCGTCGCTGGCGGCGGCCACGGCCGGAGCGGTCAGCGTCGAGGCGGCGTTCCGCGCGGCCAAGGACTGCATCAACACCCTCGGCGGCATCGGCTTCACCTGGGAGCACGACGCGAGCCTCTACCTGCGCCGCGCCCAGACCCTGCGGCTGCTGCTCGGCCCGACGAGCCGCTGGCAGCGCCGGATCGCCGAGCTGACGATCTCCGGCGCCCGGCGTGAGCTGGGCCTGGAGCTGCCCCCGGAGGCGGAGCAGGTCCGGTCCGAGGTGCGCGCGGAGCTGGCCGCGGCCCACGACCTGGAGGCCGCGGAGCAGCAGCGCTACCTCGCCGAGCGCGGCTACACCTCGCCGCACCTGCCGCGGCCCTGGGGCCGCGGCGCCGACGCGGTGGCCCAGCTCGTCATCGCCGAGGAGCTCCGCGACGCCGACCTCCACCCGCACGACATGGTCATCGGCAACTGGGTGGTGCCGACCCTGATCGAGCACGGCGACGAACGGCAGCAGGAGCGGTTCGTCCCGCCCAGCCTGCGCGGCGACCTGGTCTGGTGCCAGCTGTTCAGCGAGCCCGGCGCGGGCTCGGACCTGGCCGGGCTCTCGACCCGCGCCGAGAAGGTCGAGGGCGGCTGGCGGGTCAACGGCCAGAAGGTGTGGACCTCGATGGCACGCGACGCCGACTACGGCATCCTGCTCGCCCGCACCGACCCGACCGCGGCCAAGCACCGCGGGCTGTCGTACTTCCTGCTCGACATGTCCGCCGCCGGCCTCGACATCCGCCCGCTGCGTGAGCTGACCGGGGAGGCGCTGTTCAACGAGGTCTTCCTCGACGACGTCTTCGTGCCCGACGACATGCTCGTCGCTCAGCCGGGCGACGGCTGGAAGCTCGCCCGGACCACGCTGGCCAACGAGCGCGTCTCGCTCTCGCGGGGCTCCTCGCTCGGCAGCGGGGGCGAGTCGCTGCTCCAGCTGGTCGCCGAGGGTCCCGAGCCCGACGCCCAGCGGCTCGCGCAGCTCGGCAAGATCCTCGCCGACGCCCAGTCGGGCGGCCTGTTCGCGCTGCGTACCGCGCTGCGCCAGGTCACCGGCGCCCAGCCGGGAGCCGAGGCCAGCGTCGCCAAGCTGCTCGGCGTCGCGCACACCCAGGAGATCTGGGAGACCGCGATGGAGTGGCAGGGCGCCGCCGCGATCCACGGCGCCGCGCAGCGCGGTACGCCGACCTGGTCGTTCCTCTCCAGCCGCAACCTGTCCATCGCGGGTGGTACGACGGACGTCCAGCTCAACATCATCGGCGAGCGGATCCTGGGACTGCCCCGCGACGCCGAGCCCGCCCCGAAGGACTGAAGGAGCACGATGCCGATCAACCGCGACGAGGCGCTCGCCGCCGAGCCGACCCTGCGCGAGGTCTCCTGGACCAGCCGCGACGTGCTGCTCTACCACCTCTCCCTGGGGGCGGGTCGGCACGCCGACGCCGATCCCGAGCTGCGCTGGACCTTCGAGCGCGACCTGCAGGTGCTGCCGACCTTCGCGGCCGTCGCCGGCCAGGGGATCTCCGCCGGCGACGGCGGCGGCCCCGGGCTGAACCTGCCGGGCATCGACATCGACCTGCGCCGGATCCTGCACGCTGGCCAGGCGCACACCGTGCACCGTCCGCTGCCCGCGGCCGGCACCGCCACGATCGCCTCCCGGGTCGCGGAGGTCTGGGACAAGGGCAAGGCGGCGGTCCTCGTGCTCGAGGCGAGCGCCATGACGCCCGACGACGAGCCGCTGTGGACCAGCCGGATGCAGATCTGGGCGCGCGGCGAGGGCGGCTTCGGCGGCGAGCCCGGTCCCGAGGAGCGGTGGTCGGTGCCCGAGCGCGACCCCGACCACGTGCTCGAGACCCCCACGACTCCCGGCCAGGCGCTGCTCTACCGGCTCAACGGCGACCTCAACCCGCTGCACGCGGACCCGGGGTTCGCCGCCTCGGCCGGCTTCGACCGGCCGATCCTGCACGGACTCGCGTCGTACGGCATCGTCGCGCGGGCGCTGGTCGACGGCGTCCTCGACGGCGACGCGACCCGGCTGGCGTCCATCGCGGTCCGGTTCGCCGGCGTACTCGTCCCGGGCGAGACGCTGCGCACCTCGGTCTGGCGCGAGGGCGACCGGCTCTCCTTCGTCACGACCTGCCCGGAGCGCGACGACGCGCCGGTGCTCTCGCACGCGAGCGCGGAGGTGCGCGGGTGATCGCGGCCGACCGGCCGACCCTCAGCGCGACGCCCTCGAACGAGGGGGTCGACGCCGCGGTGGCCGCCGCCCGCCGGGTCGTGGCCGCCCTGCTGCACGCCGGCGGCAACTCGGCGGCCGAGATGAACGGCGTCGCCGACCGGCTGAACGAGGTCGCCGAGTACCTCGAGGAGCACGCGCCCAGCCGCGACGAGCGGCTGGTCGACATGTGGGCCGGCGAGGGCTTCACCCGGCACGACCCGGTCACCGGCCCGGAGAACGCGGTCGCCCCGCCGCTGCACCTGCACGGGCGCGACGACGGCTCCATCGAGGGCCGGGTCACCCTCGGCCTGCCGTACCAGGGGCCGCCCGGCTGCGTCCACGGCGGCGTCTCGGCGCTCCTGCTCGACCACACCCTCGGGGTCGCGAACCACTGGGCGGGGGACTCCGGCATGACCGGCACCCTCACCCTGCGCTACCACCGGCCCACGCCGCTCTTCGAGGAGCTCACCGTGCGGGCCCGGCAGGTCTCCGTCGACGGCCGCAAGATCCGCACCACCGGCGAGATCCTCGCCGGGGGCGAAGTCTGCGTGTCGACGGAGGGCCTGTTCATCAACAAGCACCTCCCGCGGCCCCGCTGAGCGGGGCCGCGGGGCCTGCCGGTCCAGGTCAGGCCTGCAGGTCCGCCACGGCCCGGAGCGCGAAGGCCATCGCGGTGCCGATGGGTGCTCCGGGACCGGGGTAGACCCGACCGGTCAGCGAGGCGCTCGCGTTGCCGACGGCGTACAGCCCGGCCAGCGGGCGGCCCGCCGCGTCCAGCACGCGCGCCTCGGTGTCGGTCACGAGTCCGCCCTTGGTGCCCAGGTCGGAGAGGACCAGGCGCGCCGCGGTGTACGGCGCCTCGGCGATCGGCACCAGCACGGGGTCGGCGAAGTAGCGGTCGTACTCGTCCCGGCCCCGGCCGAAGTCGGTGTCCTCGCCGGCGAGCGCCAGGGTGTTGAAGCGCTCGATGGTCGCGGTGAGCTCGGCCTCCGGCACGCCGATCGCGGCTGCGAGACCGGCCAGCGTGTCGCTCTGCACCCAGGTGCCGGCCTCCAGGTGCTCCGCGGGGCGACCACCGGGTAGGGAGATCGCGGGCAACCGGCCCTGGGTGCGCGCGTCGAAGACGACGTACGACGGCACCCGCGCGGGGTCGGCCGCCATGGCACGGCCGAACTGGTCGTACGGCAGCGACTCGTTGGCGTAGCGCCGGCCGTTGGCGTCGACGACCACGCCGCCGCGGAAGCCCAGCGTGAAGGACGCACCGCCGTCCGGCATCGCGATGCCGGGGCACCACCACGCCTCGTCGAGCAGGGCGGTCGCCGCTCCCAGGCGCTCGGCCGCGGCGACCGGGTCGCCGGTGTTGCTGCCCTCGGGGGCCATCGTCCAGGCGGCGTCGCCGGGTACGCCGTTGCTCGCGCGGGCCGTCGCGCTGCGCTCGAACCCGCCCGAGCCCAGGACCACGCCGCGGCGGGCGGCGTACCGGCGCCGTACGCCGTCGACGGTCGCCTCCACGCCGATGACCCGGTCGCCCTCGCGGACCAGCTCGTCCACGTCGGCACCGGTCACCACCGTGCCGAGCCCGGTGCGGTGCAGCGCGAGCAGCAGCCGGCCGATCAGGGCGCGGCCGGCGGTGAGCGGGCCGTCCGGGTGGCCGAGGCCGGCCCGGTCCCGGTCGACGGCGGGTCGGACGAGGTCGGCGAGCGCGCCGATCTCCTCGCGGGGCAGGTCGACCGGCACGAAGGACCGGCCGCCCGGCACCCGGCCGGGACGGTCGAAGTAGTCGGGGAAGGGACGCCACTCGAAGCGGATCGCCGGGTCCTCCTCCAGGGCCGCCACCACCCGGGGTGCGGTGTCGAGGAAGGCCTCGCGGCGGTCCTTCTCGTTGTCGCCGAGCAGCGCGCCCAGGTAGGTCCGCGCCGACTCGGTCGAGTCGGGGACGCCGGCCCGGCGCTGGACCTCCGTGCCCGGCAGCCAGCACGCCGCGCCCGAGTAGGCGGAGGTCCCGCCGAGCAGGGCGGTCTTCTCGAGCACCAGCGCCCGCAGGCCCGCCCGGGCCGCGAGCACGGCCGCCGTCAGCGCTCCCGCGCCGGAGCCCACGACGACCACGTCGTACTCGGTCGTCTCGGGTCGGTGGTCGGTGGCGGACGGCTGCGTCATGGTGGATCTCCTCGGTCGCGGGTACGGGATCCACCTCAGCCGATCCCCGCGCGCGGCCCGGCGCGACATCCCACTCACCGGTCGCGTGAGCCTCGTCTCCTTCCGGACGTCGGAGGATTGGGGTCAGTCCAGTCCAGGGGGAGCAACGTGCCGCGTGTATCCGAGGTCCGCTCGCCGGCCGAGCCCACCTCGGCCGAGCAGCGGGAGCGCTACCGGCGGATCCTGCGCGCGGCCGCGCGCCACGGCGCCGAGAAGGGCCTCGAGCGGGTCCAGATGCACGACGTCGCGCGGGACGCGGGCGTCGCGATCGCGACGCTCTACCGCTACTTCCCCTCGAAGACCCACCTGTTCACCGCGCTGATGCGCTCGCAGGTCGACCGGCTGGCCACGCTGGAGATCCGGCGCGAGGACGGCGAGACGCCGGAGGAGGCCATCGCCCGGCTCCTCGTGCGCGCCGGCCGTGAGCTCCTGGAGAGCCCGCTGCTCACCCACGCGATGATGCAGTCCAACAACGCCACCGTCGCCCAGTCTCCGACCTCGGCCGTGACCGACGCGTTCTCGGAGCTGCTGCTCTCCGCGGGCGGCATCGAGGAGCCCACGTCGTACGACCTGCGGGTGCTGCGCCTCCTCGAGGAGGCCTGGTACGGCATCGTGATGACGGCGATCAACCGGGGCCAGGACGAGGCTGCGCTGGCCTCGGACACCGAGCTGGTCTGCCGCCTGCTCCTGAGCGGCCGCGAGTCCGCCGGCGCCTGAAACGCCGAGTCGGCAGAAGTTCACGTCAGGTCTGACTGCAACTTCTGCCGACTCGACGCGCAACTTCTGCCGACTCGGCGGGGTGCTAGGCCCAGGACTGCTGGACGAAGCGCCGTACCTCGTCGTGGAGCTCGGCGTCCTCGGGCGCGCCCATGAAGCCACCGTGCGGCATGCCCTCGGAGACGTGCAGCTCGACCGGTACGCCGGCCCGGCGCAGGTGGCGGTGCATGCGGACGGCGTTCGAGAGGAAGAGGTCGCGGGTGCCGGCCTGGACGAAGGTCGGCGGGAAGCCCGCCTCGAAGTCGCCGAACAGCGGCGACAGGTAGGGATGGGCGAGGTCGTGGTCCCCGGCGTAGAGCGCGATGGTGTCGGTCAGCCGGTACGGCAGGACGACGTCGAGCAGCTGGTTGGTCTCGAAGGAGTCGCCCGACTCGGTGAGGTCGAGCTCGGGGGTCAGCAGGACGACGGCCGCCGGGAGCGGCAGGTCCTCGTCGCGCGCCCGGAGGGCCAACGCGGCGGCCAGGTTCCCGCCCGCGGACGCGCCGCCCACCACGATCTGCTCGGGGGCATAGGTCTCCAGCAGGGCCGCATAGACGGCCAGGCAGTCGTCGAGTGCCGCGGGGTAGGGGTGCTCCGGCGGCATCCGGTAGTCCACGGCGTACGCCGTCACCCCGTGCTGCTCGGCGGCGAGGATCGCGCGGAGGCGGCAGGCCTCGCCCTCGCCGTACACCAGGCCGCCGCCGTGCAGCTCGAGGTAGGCCCGGTCGTCGCGGTGCGGACCGTCGGGAGTCGCCACGTGCACGACCGCCCCTCCGAGCTCCACCGTGGTCGCGCTCGCCGAGCCCGTCACCTGGGACCCGTAGCGCCGGACCAACGCCTCGCCGACCAGGGCCTTCGACCGCATCCAACCCTCGTGGTCGTCCGGCGCGATCACCGGCTGCGGCGCCGGCCGGCCCTCGGGGCCGACCATCGCCGCCAGGTTGCGCCGGGCCTCCGCGCTGATCGAGGACGGGAACGGCACCCACCGCTCGCCCAGGCGCACGCCCGCGTCGCGGTTCAGATCCCCACCTCGCGGCGGATGACCTTGCCGGTGGCGTTGCGGGGGAGCGGGGTGGGCGCGAACCGCCAGCGGGTGGGGACCTTGAAGTAGGCGAGCTCGCCGGCGGCGTACTCGCGCAGCCGCTCCTCCAGGCCGTCCAGCTCCGCACCGGCCGCGGGTACGACGACCACGCCGACCTCCTGGCCGAGGTCGGGGTGGCTGACGCCGAGGACGATGCACTCGGCGACGTCGGGGTGGTCGACCAGGACGCCCTCGATCTCGGCGGGGTAGACGTTCTCGCCGCCGCGGATGATCAGGTCCGAGCGCCGGCTGCTGAGGCTGACCCGGCCCTGCTCGTCGAGCATGCCGAGGTCGCCGGTGTGCAGCCAGCGGCCCTCGCGGATGCTGTTCTGCGTCGCCTGCTCGTCGTTCCAGTAGCCCAGCATGTTGTAGGCGCTGCGCACGCAGATCTCGCCCTCGACGCCCGCGGGGAGCGCCTTGCCGTCCGCGTCCCGGACCTCGAGCTCCACGCCGATGATCGGGTTGCCCAGGGTCCCGGGAGCGTCGGCGAGGTCCATCGGGGTGGCGACGGCGACGCCGGTGCAGGACTCGGTCAGCCCGTAGCTGTCGACCAGCGACGACGCGAACGGCAGCCGGGTGCGCAGCCGCTCCTTCAGCTGCGGTGAGGACGGGGCCGAGGCCAGCGCGAAGGCGGTCAGCGAGGAGGTGTCGTACCCGGACAGGTCGGCCTCGAGCAGCCGGCTCGCCATCGTCGGTACGGCGCCCCAGTTCGTGACCCGCTCGCGCTCGACGAGCCGCATCACCGGGTCGACGTCGAAGGCGCCGAGGTGCATCGCGACCTTGCTCCCGGTCGCCAGACGCGGCACCGCGAGGTTGTGCAGGCTCGCGATGTGGAACAGCGGCATGCCGAGCAGGTACGCGCGGTCCCGCGGGTCGGTCGGGTCGCCGAAGGCGGAGATGAGGGCGTCGCTCATCCGGTGGTACTCGACCACCGAGAGCAGGTTGCGGTGCGAGTGGGTGGCGCCCTTCGGCCGGCCCGAGGTGCCGGAGGTGTAGAGGATCACCGCGGGGTCGTCCTCGCCGACCGCCGCGGACGGCAGCGGAGCGTCGGGGTACGCCGCGGCCAGCCGGCGGACGTCGTCGAGCCCGAGGACCGGGACCTCGGCGTCCGCGAGTCGCTCACGGCGCTTCTCGTCGGCGATGACCAGGACGGGCTCGGCGTGCTCGAGGCCGTAGGCCAGCTCGCGCGGAGACCACCAGGCGTTGAACCCGACGGTGACCGCGCCGATCGAGGCCGCCGCCCAGAACGCGACGATCCACTCGGGGGTGTTGGCGGCGGCGATCGCGACCCGGTCGCCGGGGCGGACGCCGTACTCCTCGCGGAGGGCCTGGGCCAGCGACGAGACCATCGCGGCGTGCTCGGCGAAGCTGATCCGCTCCTGGAGCGTGGCGATGTAGGTGCGCTCGCCGTGCCCGACCGACTCGGCGAGCAGCTCGTGCAGCGCCCGGCGGCGGTTCGCGAACACGCTCACCGGCGCGCCCAGCACCTCCTCGGTGACCAGCTCGAACGGAGCCCCGGGGGCGACGAGTCCGGCGACGACCTGGCGTGCGGCGAGGCGGGGGTCGGTCTGGACGGTCATGCGCTCTCCTGCGGGGCTCGTGGGGCGGGGCTCGTGGGGTGGGGCGACATCAGCATGCGACCGCGGGTGATGGCGACCACACGCCAGGTACCGGAGAGCGGGACTTCGCGGACGCCCGATGACCTCCCGGCGGCACTGGTCCGGTCCGCCGCCGCACCGGCCGTCCGTCACGTCCCGCTCACCGAGACATCGGCCGAGGGGGTGCTCCCGGTCACACTCATGCTCGGCCACCAAGGTCCGAGTCCCCGCATCGCCCGATCGGCGTGAGCCAGGGGGCGACCGGCCGTCGCTCTCGGGGAGTGCGACCACGCCCCGGAGCCGTCCACGCGCCGTCAGGTGTCGACGGCTCCGACTGTCATGCCCCACCTGCCGCCGTCGGCGGTCAGCCAGAAGGAGAACCACCCAATGAGAAATCTCAGGAGCGCGCGCGCTGCCGGGCTGGGCATCGCTGCCCTGACCCTGGCGCTCACCGCCGGTGCCTGCGGATCGGACCGGGACAGCGAGGACGCCGGCAGCACCGGCGGTACCGGCGACAACGGCTCGACGCAGTCGTCGGCCACGACGTTCGGCGACCTCGAGTCGCCGTGCGGCGAGGGGGACGCCTCCGGCGCCACCGACCAGGGCGTCACCGACGACAGCATCACCATCGGGTACGGCGACGACCGCGGCTTCGCGGCCGCTCCCGGCCTCAACCAGGAGCTCGGCGACGGCGTGAAGGCGATGATCGCCTGGTGCAACGAGCAGGGCGGGATCAACGGCCGCCAGATCGTCGGCAACCAGTACGACGCCGCGATGACCAACGCCGCCGCCGTCGTGCAGAAGTCCTGCAAGGCCGACTTCATGCTGGTCGGCCAGGGCTTCGCGTACGACGAGGCCGCCGAGCAGTTCCGCGTCGGCTGCGACCTGCCGACCGTCGCCGCGTTCACGATCGGCCCGAACGCCTCGATGGGTCCGGACAAGTTCGAGTCGGTCCCGCGTCCGGTGGACTTCTTCAACGGCACGCTCATGGACGCGAACATGCAGGTCCACCCGGAGATCAAGGACGGCGTCACCGCCCTCGGCTCGACCTCGTCGCCGATCCAGCAGAGCGCGACCAAGGTGATGGACATCGCCGGGGAGCTCGGGGCCACCGTCGAGGACTGCGGGGTGACGCTGAGCCAGGACGGTGAGGCCAACTACGTCCCGTTCGCCGAGAAGTTCAAGGAGTGCGGCGCCTCGGCGCTGTGGATGTCCAACAGCCCCAGCCCGATCGCCTTCGGCCTCCTCGAGGCGCTCCAGCGCGTCGACGCCGGCATGAAGTACGCCTTCGAGTCGACCTGGTACGGCGACATCACCTCGCAGTGGAACGCGCAGTCCGGTGCCGCCGACGGCCTGATCGCCAGCCTGGTCTTCCAGCCGCTGGAGAACGCCGACGTCGTGCCGGCCGTCCAGGACTACGTCGACATCGTCGACGGCGCCGGAGTGAAGAAGAGCCTGATCGGCATGCAGGCGGTCTCCGCCTTCCTGCTGTGGGCGGACGTCGCGAAGGACTGCGGCTCCGACCTGACCCGCGACTGCATGGTCGAGGGCCTGTCGAACGTCCACGAGTGGACCGGTGGCGGCCTGCACGCGCCGTCCGACCCGGGCGGCAACATGCCGCCGTCCTGCGCGCTGGTCGTCCAGCTCGAGGGTGAGAAGTTCTCGCAGGTCTTCCCCGAGGAGCAGGGCGAGTTCCAGTGCGACGAGTCGAAGATCCTCGAGGTCGACCCGGCCACGGCCGGCGTGAAGCTCGACGCCGACCGGATCTCCACGGCGTTCGCCAAGAAGTAGCCAGTCCGTCCCCCCGCTCCGGCCGGCCGCACCGCGCGGCCAGCCGGAGCGGGACCTCCGCGATCCATCCGAGGTGACCTCCGAGGTGAGCCCCGCATGACCCTCTTCCTGACCTTCACCGTCCTGGGCCTGGTGCTCGGCTCGGTCTACGCGATCGCCGCCTCCGGCCTGGTGCTGACCTACAACACCTCGGGCATCTTCAACTTCGCCCACGGCGCCCAGGCGATGATCGGCGCCTTCCTCTACTACCAGCTGCAGGTGGTGTGGGGCGTCCCCACGCTGCTCTCCGTGCTGATCCTGCTGCTGGTCGTCGGCCCGCTGATGGGCTTCCTGCTGCACCGCTTCATCATGGGCGGCCTGCGCGACACCGCCGAGGTGACCAAGATCGTGGTCACCGTCGCGATCCTGCTCGGCTTCGTGTCGCTGTCCCACTGGGTGTGGGACCCGCAGGAGGCCCGGATGTCGAAGATGTTCTTCGGCGTCGAGAGCCACATCACGGTGGCCGGCGTCGTGATCCGCTACCACGAGATCATCTGCCTGCTCGCCGCCGCCGCCATCGCGATCGGCCTGCGCCTGCTCTTCACCCGCTCCCGGATGGGCGTGCTGATGCGCGCCACCGTGGACGACCCCGACCTGCTCCGCCTCAACGGCCACGACCCCGAGCGGATCGCCGCCCTCGCCTGGGCGCTCGGCTCCACCCTCGCGGTGCTCGCGGGCATCCTGATCACCCCGGTCGCCGGGGGCGCGCTGGAGGCCAACGCGCTCACCCTGCTGGTGATCGACGCCTTCGCCGCCGCCCTGTTCGGCCGGCTGCGCAGCATCCCGCGCACGTTCGTCGGCGCCATCGTGCTCGGCCTGGCCAGCACCTACCTGGTCGCGTACGCCCCGACCGAGTGGACCTGGGTGACCAACCTGCGCGACGCACTGCCGATGATCATCCTGTTCATCGTCCTGCTCGTGCTCCCGCAGGACCGGCTGCGCGGCGCCGCCGTCCGCACCCGGGAGCGCTACGAGGTCCCGCCCGTACGACGGGCCGCGATCTGGGCGGTCGTCATGGTCGTCGCCACCGTCGCGTTCCGCCAGCTCATCGACGACTCGAGCGTCGGCACGCTGATCCTCGGCCTGTCCTTCGCGATCATCGCGCTCTCGCTCACCCTGCTGACCGGGTACGCCGGCGAGCTCAACCTGGCGCCCATCGCCTTCGGCGCGATCGCCACCATCGTGGCCTTCCACAGCGGGATCAGCGGCGAGGGCCTCGACGCCCGGATGAGCATCGTCGGCCTGCTGCTCGGCGTCCTCGCCGCCGCCGTCACCGGCGCCCTGGTGGCGCTGCCGGCGCTGCGGCTGCGCGGGCTCTACCTGGCGCTGGCGACCCTGGCCTTCGGCGGCATCGTCTCCTCGATGGTGCTGCGCGAGACCCAGCCGCGCTCCTGGTTCGGCCACGAGCTGGCGCTCTTCCCGAACGGCAACCTGATCATGTCGCCGCTGCAGGTCGGCCCACTCGACCTGGGCGACCAGGACACCTTCCTCTACACCGTGGCCGCGGTCTTCGCGGTGCTCGGCGTCGGGGTGGTCGCGCTGCGCAACAGCGGCTACGGCCGACGGCTGGCCGCGATGAAGGACAGCCCGGCGGCCGCGGTGATGCTCGGCCAGCGGCTGGTGCGCCTGAAGCTGTCGGTGTTCATGGTCTCGACCGCGATCGCCGGACTCGGCGGCATCTTCATGTCGATGGCGCTGACCTCGGTCACCTCCGACCACTTCGTCTACACGCTGGGCCTGTCGCTGGTGATGCTGACCGTCGTCGGCGGCATCGGCTACGTGAGCGGCGCGCTCTTCGGCGGACTGCTCGCCGGCGGCGGGTTCGCGCTGATCGTCGGCTCCTTCAACGACCTCTCGATCGAGCACCCGGTGCACGCGGAGACGTTCAGCATCCTGTCCCACCTGTTCCTCGTCATGACGGCCCTGATCGGGATCGGCGTGGGGGACAACCCCAGCGGCAACCTGTTCCTGATCTTCCGCGCGCAGCGCCGCCTGGACCGCGCCCCCGAGGTCCGGTACGCCGCCGTGGCGGTCACCGTCGTCCTCTACGTCCTGACCTACGTCGAGGTGATCGGCACCTGGACCTTCGGCATCGTGCTGCTGGTGTTCTGGGCGGCCCTGCCCGCCATCGGCACGGCGCTGCGGCCCGAGAAGATGCTCGACCCGGAGGAGCTCGCCGCCCGGCGGACGACCCCGCTCGAGCTCGTCGGCATCGACGCGGCGTACCCCGAGTCGTTCGGCGAGCACCTCGACCGCCGGCTCGGCCTGCCGGCCCGGCACCGCTCGTCCCGTCCGGCGACGCGGGCGGCGCACGTCGGCACCCACCCCACGACCGAGGAGGACGCCCAGCATGTCCCCGTCTGAGAACCTGCTGGAGACCAGCGGCGTCGTCGTCCGCTTCGGCGGCAACACGGCCGTCTCCGACGTCGGCATCGACATCCGTGCCGGCGCCGTCACCGGACTGATCGGCCCGAACGGCGCCGGGAAGACGACGCTCTACAACTGCATCACCGGCATGCAGCGCCCCGACGCCGGCCGGATCGTCTTCGGCGGCAAGGACATCACCAAGGTCGCGCCGGGGACCCGTGCCCGGATGGGGATGGCCCGGACCTTCCAGCGCCTCGAGCTGTTCCTGTCCCTCAGCGTGCGCGACAACATCCGGGTCGCGGGCGACATCGTCCGGGCCAACACCCGGCGCCGCTTCGACCTGGAGGCCGAGACCCAGCGGGTGCTCGAGCTGACCGGGCTGGGCGACATCGCCGACCAGGACGTCTCCGACATCCCCACCGGCCGGGCGCGCGTCGTCGAGGTGGCCCGGGCGCTGATGACCCAGCCCCGGCTGCTGCTGCTCGACGAGCCGGCCTCCGGCCAGACCGAGCGGGAGACCGAGGAGTTCGCGGCGATGCTGCGCGGCCTGGCCGACGACGGGCTCGCCGTCTGCCTCGTCGAGCACGACCTGCCCCTGGTGATGGGGCTGTGCTCGCGCATCCACGTCCTCGACCACGGGGTGCTGATCGCCTCGGGCACCCCGGCCGAGGTCCAGGCGTCCCCGGCCGTCATCGAGGCCTACATCGGAACGGAGGTCGTCGCGTGAGCCTCACCGAACCCGACGAGCCCGTCGTCGAGCTGCTCGGCGTCCGGGCGGCGTACGGCGCCATCGAGGTGCTCAAGGGCGTCGACCTCACCGTGCCCGCGGGCTCGGTCGTCGCGCTGCTCGGCCCGAACGGCGGCGGCAAGACGACGACGATGAAGGTCGTCAGCGGCCTGATGCCGAGCACCTCGGGGGAGCTGCGGATCTCGGGACGCAACGTCACCGGCATCACCGCCACCGAGGCCAGCCGGCTCGGCATCTGCTCGATCCCGGAGGGCCGGGGCGTCTTCGCCAACCTCACCGTCCGCGAGAACCTCTGGGTCGCCACCGGCACCGGTCGCAAACGCGCCGAGATCGAGGAGGCGGCGTACGCCCGCTTCCCGAAGCTCGCCGAGCGGCGCAACCAGCTGGCCGGGTCGATGTCCGGCGGCGAGCAGCAGATGCTCTCGCTGTCCCGGGCGCTCGGCACCGACCCCGTGGTGCTGCTGCTCGACGAGCTCTCGATGGGGCTCGCGCCGATGATCGTCTCGCAGATGTACGACATCGTCGGCCAGCTCGCCGCCGAGGGGATCTCCATCCTCGTCGCCGAGCAGTTCGCCCGCGTCGTACTGCCCATCGCCGACACCGCGGCCCTGATGCTCGGCGGCCGCGTCGTCAGGGTCGGACGCCCTGCCGAGATCGAAGACGAACTCTCCACCACCTACCTGGGAGGCTGACATGCTCACCGAAGAACGACGCGCCGAGTTCCACCGCGAGGTGGCCGACCACAAGCTGAAGGCCGACGGCTCGAAGTCCGACGGCCCCGTGCGGGTCGTCGGCATCCTGCTGATGATCGGCGGCGCGATCGGCGCCTTCGTCGCCTACAACGCCTCCGGCTCGCAGTCGGACACCCGCGACATCCTCTCCAGCCTGATCCTGGCGGTCGCGTTCCTGGGCCTGATCGGCATCGGCGCGGCGATGTACGTCGCGACCGCGATCTCGCGGGTGCTGCGGCTGTGGCTGCTGCGCCAGCTGGTCGAGGGCCAGGCCCAGACCGACCAGATCGACGCCGCCCTGCGCGAGCGCGCGTAGCGGTGGCCGGCGAGCACCCGCTCGACCGCCTCGACGCCACCGGCCTCGCCGCCGCCGTCCGGGACGGGGAGATCGAGGCCCGCGAGGTCGTCGAGGAGTCGATCGCGCGGATCGAACGCCACGACCCGGCGCTGAACGCGATCGCGCACACCCGCTTCGACGAGGCGCGTGCCGAGGTGGAGGCCGGTCTGCCCGAGGGGCCGCTGCGCGGCGTACCGGTGCTCGTCAAGGACCTGTACGCCGACGTGGCCGGCCTGCCCTCGACCCGGGGCAGCCGCCTCTTCGCCGACCTGGTGCCGAGCGAGGACAGCGAGCTGGTCCGGCGCTACCGGGCCGCGGGCGCGGTCGTGCTCGGGACCACCAACGTGCCCGAGTTCGGCCTGAACGCCAGCACCGAGGGGCAGCTCTTCGGCCCGTGCCGCAACCCGCGTGACCTGGAGCGGTCGACCGGCGGGTCCAGCGGCGGCAGCGCGGTCGCCGTGGCGACCCGAATGGTGCCGGTGGCCACGGCCAGCGACGGTGGCGGGTCGATCCGGATCCCGGCGTCGATGAACGGCCTGTTCGGCCTCAAGCCCGGGCGGGGCCGGGTCAGCCCCGCGCCGTACCCCTCCCTGCTGTCGGGCCCGGTGAGCGTGCACCACGCGCTCACCACGACCGTGCGTGACAGCGCGCTGCTGCTCGACGTCGCCCACGGCGCGCTGCCCGGCGACGCGTTCGCGGCACCGACGCCGGAGGCACCGTTCGTCGAGCTGGCGGCTCGGGCGCCCGGCCGGCTGCGGATCGGCCTCGCCACCCGCCCGGGCGACGGTGCGGAGGCTTCCGGGGAGGTGCTCGCGGTCCTCAGACGGGCCGCCGACCTGCTCGCCGACCTGGGCCACGAGATCGTCGAGACGACCCTCGACTATGTCCTGGAGGAGTCGCAGGGCGGGGGAGCGGTGCTGATGGGCGCCGGGTTCGCGTCCGCCGTGGACGCCCGGCTCACCGAGCTCGGGCGCGACCTGCGCGACGACGACCTGGAGCCGTTCAGCCGGGTGCTCTACGAGCACTACCGGCACTCGCTGACCGGCCTCGAGGTGTGCCGTGCGCAGGAGACGGCGCAGCGGGTGGGCTGGCGGCTCGGGCGGCAGCTCGATCCTCGGTCCGGCGGCTTCGACGTACTCCTGACGCCGACGCTGGCCGACCCGGTGCCGCCGCTCGGGACCCTGGACACCACGCGCCCGGAGACGATCTGGGAGCACGCCGGCCGCTACTCGGCGTTCACGAGCGTCTTCAACCTGACCGGCCAGCCGGCGATGTCGCTGCCGCTCGGGAGCGACGCGCGGGGCCTGCCGATCGGGGTCCAGGTCGCCGCCGACCTCGGTGGCGAGGGGCTGCTGCTGTCCCTGGCGACCCAGGTCGAGCGGGCCGCCCCGTGGGAGCTCGTCGCCCCGGGGTTCTGAGGGGGACCGGGCTCCCAATCAGCGGGATCAGCAGGCCCCCGCTCGGAGCCCGGCTCCTACGGTCGCAGCACGCCCGGTCCGCGAGCACCGGGCGCCGACCACCGAGCATCCAGAGGAGCCCCATGGACCTGCGGGAGACACCGGCCCAGCAGCAGCTGCGCAAGGAGCTGCGGACCTACTTCGCCGGGCTGCTCCCCGAGGACGAGCGTCGCGAGGTCGGTGAGGCGGGCGCCGGCGGCGACCGCTTCCGCGAGGTCGTCAAGATGCTCGGCCGCGACGGCTGGCTCGGCGTCGGCTGGCCCACGGAGTACGGCGGCCAGGGCCGCTCCATCGAGGAGCAGTACGTCTTCTTCGACGAGGTCCAGCGCGCCGGCCTGCCGTTCCCGTTCGTCACCGTCAACACCGTCGGCCCGACGCTGATGGAGTACGGCACCGAGGAGCAGAAGCAGGCCTACCTGCCGGGGATCCTGGCCGGCGACATCATCTTCGCCATCGGCTACACCGAGCCCGAGGCCGGTACCGACCTGGCCTCGCTGCGCACCCGGGCCGTCCGCGACGGCGACGACTTCGTGGTCGACGGCGCCAAGATCTTCACCACCGGCGGCAACACGGCCGACTACGTCTGGCTGGCCGCGCGCACCGACCCCGACGCCCCGAAGCACCAGGGCATCTCCATCCTGATCGTGCCGTGCGACGACCCGGGCTTCACCTGGAGCCCGATCCACGCCGTCGGCGGCATGACCGTCACGGCGACGTACTACTCGGACATCCGGGTGCCCGCCGGCAACGTCGTCGGCGAGGTCGACGGCGGCTGGCGGCTGCTGACCGCCCAGCTCAACCACGAGCGGGTCGGCCTGGCGGCGCTCGGCGGCCGGATGACCCAGTTGTGGGAGCACACCCTGGCCTGGGCCAAGGAGACCGGCGTCATCGAGCAGCCGTGGGTGCAGCAGGAGCTGGCCCGCAGCTACGCGAAGCTCGAGGCGATGCGGCTGATGAACTGGAAGATGACCGCCGCGGTCGCCGACGGCACCCTCACCGGCGCCACCGCCGGCGCGGCCAAGACGTACGGCACCGAGACGCACATCGACGTCCAGCGCAGCCTGAGCCAGGTGCTCGGCGCCGCCGGCCGGATCCGCGCGGGCTCCGCCGGCGCCGTCCTCGCCGGCCAGGTGGAGCAGCTCTCGCGCCAGGGCATCGTCAACACCTTCGGCGGCGGCGTGAACGACGTCCTGCGCGACATGGTCGCGACCCAGGGCCTCGGCCTGCCGCGGGCCAAGCGATGAGCGCGGACTTCGAGGAGCGGCTGGCCGCTTTCGTCGGCCGGGTGCTGGTCGAGCGGCGACCGGCGGCGGACCCGGTCAACCAGCCGATGATCCGGCACTGGGCCGAGGCGATGGGCGACGACCGCGCCGTCTACGTCTCCGACGACGCCGCCCGCGCCACCGGCCGTCCCGGCGTCGTGGCGCCCGCGACCATGGTCCAGGCCTGGACCATGCGCGGGTACGCCGCCTCCGTCGCGCCGGCCGCGGAGCCGAGCGCCTTCGACGAGCTGGTCGCGCTGCTGGCCGAGGGCGGCTACAGCTCGGTCGTCGCGACCGACTCCGACCTGGAGTTCGTGCGCGAGCTGGTGCCGGGCGACCTGGTCAGCGTCGAGGAGGTCGTCGAGTCGATCTCTCCCGACAAGACCACCGGGCTCGGCGTCGGCCGGTTCGTGACCACGCTGAAGACCTACCGCGACGCCGACGGCGAGGTGGTCGCCACTCAGCGCTGGCGCACGCTGCGCTTCCGGCCGAAGCCCGCTCCCGAGGAGCCGAAGGCGCTCCGGCCGCGCCCCGCGGTCAACCTCGACAACGCCTTCTGGTTCGAGGCCGCCCGCGAGCACCGGCTGGTCGTCCAGCGCTGCGCCGGGTGCGGCACGCTGCGCCACCCGCCCGGCCCGTGCTGCCCGGAGTGCCAGTCCTTCGAGTGGGACACCGTCGAGGCCTCCGGCCGCGGCACCCTCTACTCGTACGTCGTCGCGCACCACCCCCGGCACCCCGCCTTCGACTTCCCACTGCTGATCGCCCTGGTCGAGCTGGAGGAGGGCACCCGGCTGATCACCAACCTGACCGGGATCGCTCCCGAGGATGTCGTCATCGGCATGCCGCTCGAAGTGAGCTGGCACGACGCCGACGCCGAGCTGACCCTGCCGCTCTTCCGCCCCGTCACCGACCCCGCCTGAGGAGCCTCCCGTGGACTTCAACCTGGACGAGGACCAGCTCGCCGTCGCCGAGCTCGCCCGCACCATCCTCGACGACCGGGCCACCACCGACCGCGTGCGCGCCGTCGAGGCGACCCCCTCCCGCGTGGACGACGACCTCTGGCACGAGCTCGGCAAGGCCGGCCTGCTCGGCCTCGCGCTCCCGGAGGCCGACGGCGGTGCCGGGCTCGGCCTGGCCGCGCTCGCCGTCGTCCTCGAGGAGCAGGGCCGCCACGTCGCCCCGGTCCCGCTGTGGTCGCACGCCGTCGCCGCGCGCGCCGTCGCCGGCCACGGCGACGACGCCCTGCGCGCCGAGCTCCTCCCGGGCGCCGCCGACGGCAGCACCCGGCTCACCCTCGCCCTCGAGGAGTACGACGCCCGCCCGCCCGCGCGGCCCACGTGCCGGGCCGACCGCGACGGGGACGGCTGGCGGCTGAGCGGCGTCAAGGCGGCCGTGCCGTCGTACGCCGGCGCCGACCACGTGCTCGTCTCCGCGACCGGACCCGACGGTCCCGCCCTGTTCGTGCTGCCCCGCGAGGGCGCCGGCACGACGTGGCGGGCCAGCGTCACCAGCAGCCACGACATCGCGGGGGAGCTCGTCCTGGACGGCGCCGCCGCGCGCTTCGTCGGCGGCACGGACGCGCTGGCCGACACCCTGCGCGCCGCGGCGGTGGCGCTGGCCGCGCTGCAGGTCGGCGTCGCCGAGGGGGCGCTGCGCCTCGCGGCGTCGTACACCTCCGGGCGCGAGCAGTTCGGGCGGCCGCTGGCGACCTTCCAGTCGCTGCAGCACCAGCTCGCCGACTGCTGGATCGACATCGACGCCATGCGGGTGACCCTGTGGCAGGCCGTCCAGGCGGTCGACGGCGACGGGAGCGGCATCGGCCTCGACCGCGCCGTCCAGGTCGCGTCATGGTGGCGGGTCCAGGCCGGGCTCGACGTCGTGCACCGCGTCCAGCACGTGCACGGCGGCATCGGCGTCGACGTCGACTATCCCGTGCACCGGCACTTCCTCTGGGGCCGCCAGCTCGCGGGCACCCTGGGCTCCCCGGCGTCCGTGCTCGCCGACCTCGGCGCCCGGCTCGCCGTCGAGGAGGTCGTCTCGTGAAGGTGGGCGACCAGCTGCCGCCGCTGGAGATCCCGCTGACCCGCACGATGATCGTCGCCTCGGCGATCGCCTCGCGCGACTACCAGGACGTGCACCACGACCCGGACCTCGCCGTCGACCGGGGCTCGAAGGACATCTTCATGAACATCCTCACCACCAACGGGCTCGTCGACCGCTACGTCACCTCGTGGGCCGGTCCCGCCGCCGTCGTCAAGCGGGTGCGGATCCGGCTCGGCGCGCCGAACTACCCGGGCGACACGATGACGCTGACCGGCACGGTCGCGGCGGTCGAGGGCGACCGGGTGTCGGTCGACGTACGCGGCGACAACGCCCTCGGCACCCACGTCAGCGGCAGCGTCGAGGTCGAGGTGGGGGCGCGATGAGCCTCTCCGGAGCGAGCGCGATCGTCGGGATCGGCGCCACCGAGTTCTCCAAGGCCTCGGGCCGCAGCGAGCTGCAGCTCGCCTGCGAGGCGGTCTCGGCCGCGATCGCCGACGCCGGTCTGCGTCCCTCGGACGTCGACGGGATGGTCACCTTCACCGCCGAGTCGAGCAGCGAGAACCACGTCGCGCGCAACGTCGGCATCGGCGACCTCTCCTTCTTCTCCCGGGTCCCGCACGGCGGCGGCGCCGCGTGCGGCACCGTCGCGCACGCGGCGGCGGCGATCGCCTCCGGCCTCGCCGAGGTCGTCGTGTGCTGGCGGGCGTTCAACGAGCGCTCCGGCGAGCGGTACGGCCTGGGGCAGGCCGACCGGCCGATGGACATCAGCGCCGACCGGGCGGCGTACTCCTGGATGACGCCGTACGGCCTCTCCACGCCGGCGCAGTGGGTCGCGATGTTCGCCCGCCGCTACATGCACGAGTACGGCGCCACCTCCGAGGACTTCGGCCGCGTCGCGGTGATCGACCGGGCGCACGCGGCGACCAACCCGCAGGCCTGGTTCCACGGCCGACCGATCACGCTGGCCGAGCACCAGGAGTCGCGCTGGATCGCGGAGCCGCTGCACCTGCTGGACTGCTGCCAGGAGACCGACGGCGGGCAGGCGCTCGTGGTGGTCTCCGCCGAGCGGGCGCGCGACCTGCCACAGAAGCCGGCGTACGTCGTGGGCGCGGCGCAGGGCTCGGGCCGGGACCAGCACATGATGACGTCGTACTACCGCCCCTCCATCTCGGGCCTCCCGGAGATGGGCGTCGTCGGCCGCCAGCTGTGGGGGCAGAGCGGGCTGTCGCCGCAGGACGTGCAGGCGCTGGTGCTCTACGACCACTTCACGCCGTTCGTGCTGCCGCAGCTGGAGGAGCTCGGCTTCTGCGCCCGCGGCGAGGCGCGTCACTTCATCGCCGACGGCCACCTCGACCCGGGCGGTCCGATGCCGCTCAACACCCATGGCGGCCAGCTCGGCGAGGCGTACCTGCACGGCATGAACGGCATCGCCGAGGCGGTCCGGCTGGTGCGCGGCACCTCGGTCAACCAGCCGCACGAGGTCGGCAACGTGGTGGTGACCGCCGGCACCGGCGTACCCACGAGCGGCCTGGTGCTCGGGTCTCGGTAGCCTGCGGCGGTGAGCGTCCCCGCACCACCCGCCGTCCGGTACGCCGTCCCCGGCCTCGTGTGCGCCCTCGACGTCGCCGCGAAGGCCATCCTGCTGCTGCTCCTGCTGACGGTCGTGATCTCGCCCGAGGCCGCCAACCTGGAGGACAAGGGAGCGACGGCCCGCGCCATCGGCTACCCGCTGCTGGCGTTCACGGTCCCGACGGTGTGGTTCTTCCGGTGGCGGGACCGGGCGTCGTTCCCGTGGCTGGCCGACCTGCTCGTGACCATCACCTGCTTCTCGGACACGCTCGGCAACCGGCTCGATCTGTACGACACCATCCGCTCGTTCGACGACTGGATGCACTTCATCAACACCGGACTGCTGACCGCCGCCTTCCTCCTGCTCACCCTCCACCACGGCGCGACCCTGGGCGCCGTCGTCGAGCGCTCCCTGGCCTTCGGCGTCACCGCCGCCCTCGCCTGGGAGCTCGCCGAGTACGTCGCCTTCCTGAGCACCTCCGGCGCCGTCGACCGGTACGCCGACACCCTCGGCGACCTGACCCTCGGTGCCCTGGGCTCGGTGGTCGCCGGCCTGGTCGTGCACCGCGCCTGGCAGAGCGGCCACCTCCGCTCCGCCGCCCCCCAGATCGACTCCCGCCCACCCACCCTCGCGCCGAGTCGGCAGTAGTTCCCCGCCGAGTCGGCAGAACTTGCGCGCCGAGTCGGCAGAACTTGCCGTCAGCTCTGACGTGAACTACTGCCTACTCGGCGGTGGGGGCGGGCGGAGGACCGCCTCGAGGTCGGCGATGACGGCGTCCACGTCCCGGGTCCAGGTGTCGACGGGTTCCGGTCCGGTGAGCTGCTCCATCCGCGCACTCGCCGCGCGTACGGCGTCCCGCAGCGACCGCGCCCGCTGACCGTCGGCCTCGGTCGGGGCCGACGACTCGAGCACCGTCAGCCGGTCCTCCGCGGCCGCGACCCGCTCCCGGCTCACCGACCAGCCGCCGGCCAGCTGCTCGCGGGAACCGCTCTGCCGCAGGCCGGGCAGCAGCTCCCGGGCGAGCCACGCGAGCTCGCCCTCCGCCTCGTCCACCTCCTGCCGCCACGCGCGCCGACGTCCTGCTCGCAGCACCAACAGGACGGCCACGACGGCGCCGACGACCAGGACGCCGAGGAGCCACCACACCCAGACCGGTACGCCGTCGTCCTCGAGCTCCCCGTCGGCCGCATCGACCGACGGGTCGTCGGACTCCTCGGTGGCCTCGGGTGTCGGTGCGGTGGTCGCGGGCTCCGGCTCCCGGGTCGTCGGCTCGGCGGTCGTCGGCTCCGAGGTCGGCCCGGCCGGCTCGGTCGTCGGTTCCGCCGGGCTCGAGGTCGGGTCCGGGGAGCGCGTGGGGGTCGGGAGGTCGGGACTCGGCAGCGTCGGGGTCGGCAGGTCGGGAGAACGTGTCGGCGTCGGCAGGTCGGGACTCGGCAGCGTCGGCGTGGGCAGGTCCAGCGATCGTGTCGGCGTGGGCAGCGTCGCGGTGGGGGTCCGCGTGGGCGTGGGCAGGACGCCCTCGCCGTCCTCGCCGCCGCACGACACGACGAGGAGGAGACCCAGGACGCCCACGGCGCGACCCGCGACCCTGACGACACCGACCTGACCCATGGGCTCACCTCTCGTCCGGCACGACCGACGGCGACGAGGATCCTGGGTACGCCGTACTCCCGGCCTCACCCCAAGCGGGTGACTCGCCCGTTCAGGGTGAGGGCGGCCGGACCTGGTCTTCCTAACGTGGCCCGATGACCAGTACCGAGCCCGTCGCACCCATCACGACCGACGACTACGCGGCGCGGATGCGCCGGGTCGTGGCCGACGCGAGCGCCGCGGGTCTCGGCGGGCTGCTGATCACGCCCGGACCCGACCTCGTGTGGCTCACGGGCTACCAGCCCACGGCCATCACCGAGCGGATGACGATGCTGGTGCTCGTCCCCGACCAGGAGCCCACGCTGCTGGTGCCGACGCTGGAGCGGCCCGACGCCGAGGGCGCCGTGGGGGCGCCGGCCCTGTCGATCGTCGACTGGCCGGACGGGGCCGACCCGTTCGCGCGGGCCGCCACCCTCATCCCCGGTACGGCGACGCTGGGCATCGCCGACTCCGCCTGGGCGCTGCACCTGCTCGGCCTCCAGGACGCGCTGCCCCAGACCTCCTACCGCTCCCTGACCACGAGCCTGCCGATGCTCCGCGCGGTCAAGGACGCCCAGGAGCTCGCCCGACTCGCGGCCGCCGGCGCCGCCGCGGACGCGACGTACGAGCAGATTCTCGGCGTGCGGTTCGCCGGGCGGCGGGAGACCGAGGTCGCCGCCGACCTGGCGCGACTGCTGCGCGAGTTCGGGCACGAGCAGGTCGACTTCACGGTGGTCGGCTCCGGCCCCAACGGCGCGAACCCGCACCACGAGGCGGGCGAACGCACCATCGAGGTCGGTGACGCCGTGGTCCTCGACTTCGGCGGCCTGATGCACGGCTACGGCTCGGACACCAGCCGGACGGTGTGCGTGGGCGAGCCCACGGCCGAGATCCGCGAGGTGCACGAGATCGTGCGTCTGGCCCAGCAGGCCGGTGTCGACGCTGTCCGGCCGGGCATCGCCTGCCAGGAGGTCGACCGCGCGGCCCGACGGCTGATCACCGAGGCCGGGTACGGCGAGCAGTTCATCCACCGCACCGGCCACGGGATCGGGACGACCACCCACGAGCCGCCGTACATGATCGAGGGCGAGGAGCAGCCGCTCGTGCCGGGGATGTGCTTCTCCGTCGAGCCGGGCATCTACCTCGCCGGGCGGTTCGGGGTCCGGATCGAGGACATCGTGACCGTCACCGAGGACGGCGGCCGGCGGCTCAACAACACCGGCCGCGAGCTACGCGTCGTCGAGTAGGTCGCCGTACCCCAATCACCCGACACGGGTGACCCCGCGGGGTCGCGCAGATTCCTACGCTCGCCGCACCAGCGACAGCCAGGAGGCGCACATGCCCGGGGACGTGACCTTGCGAGCAATGCCATGAGTACGGCGGACCTGCCGGCCGCCGGGTCGGGTTCCTCCGCCGTGTCCTCGGCGCGGGCCCGCGCCTCGACGACCCAGTGGATCTCCTGGATCGCCCTGGCGATGATGACGACGAGCTCGGTCGCCAGCCTCCGGGCCGCGCCGACGATGGCCGTCTACGGCCTGGCCTGCGTCTTCCTCTACCTGCTCCCGGCGCTGGTCTTCCTGCTGCCGACGTCGCTGGTCTCCGCCGAGCTGGCGTCGGGCTGGGAGGGCGGCATCTACAAGTGGGTCTCGGAGGGCATCTCGAAGCCGATGGGCTTCCTGGCCGTGTGGTGCCAGTTCGCCATGACGATCTTCTACTATCCGAGCCTCCTCGGATTCGTGGCGAGCACCCTGGCCTACGTGTTCAACCCCGAGCTCGCGACCAGCGGGGTGTGGACCGCCGCGGTCATCATCGTCGTCTACTGGTCGGGTGTCTGGGTGTCCTCGCGCGGCACCAAGGGCGTGGCCGGACTGGCCAGCGGCGGGCTGATCATCGGGACCCTGGTCCCCGGCGTCGTCCTCGTCCTGCTCGGCATCGTCTTCCTCGGGCAGGGCAACGAGTCCGCGGCCCCGATGAGCGCCGACAACCTGCTGCCCGCCTGGGCCGGGCTCTCCAGCCTGGTGCTGATCGTGAACAACTTCCTGTCCTACTCGGGCATGGAGATGAACGCGGTCCACGTGTCGTCGCTGAAGAACCCCGGCAAGGAGTTCCCGAAGTCGATGTTCCTGGCCATGGGGATGGTGCTCGCGATCTTCATCCTGCCGGCGCTCGCGATCAGCTGGATCGTGCCGGCCGAGAAGCTCTCCCTCACCGCCGGCGTGATGCAGGCCTTCGACGCCGTGTTCGCCAACTTCGGCTGGCAGTGGCTGACCCCGATCGTCGGGATCATGCTGGTCACCGCCTCCCTCGGCGGGATGCTGACCTGGCTCGCCGGCCCCTCCAAGGGCCTGCTGCTGATCTCCCGGCAGGAGGGCTACCTGCCGCCGTTCCTGCAGCGCCTCAACAAGAACGGCGTCCAGCAGAACATCCTGGTCGTGCAGGGCGTCCTCACCACCGTGATCGGCTTGGCGTACGCGCTGATCCCGGACGTGTCCAGCGCCTACTGGATCTTCTCGGTGATCACCACGCAGGTGTACCTGATCATGTACCTGCTCATGTTCGTGGCCGCGGTCCAGCTGCGCCGCAAGCATCCGAACCACGAGCGGGGCTACCGGGCACCGATGCTGGTGGGCATGTGCGGCGTCGGCTTCGCGGCGTCGCTGGCGGCCCTGCTCGTCGGGTTCATCCCGCCGTCGCAGTTCGCCTCCGGCAGCTCGGGCGTCTACTTCCTGATCGTCGGCGGCGGCGCCCTCGGCCTCGGCCTGCTGGTGCCCTTCCTCTTCTACCGGTTCCGCAAGCCGTCCTGGCGCCAGCCCGACGCCGGGTCCGACACGGAGGGGGTGACCGCGTCATGAGTACGCCGGCCGAGAGCCAGTCCTCGCGGGAGCGGACGTGGATCTACGTGACGTCCTGCGTGATCCTCGGCGTGCTGGCCCTGATCGCCGTCATCGCGTTCAGCTCCGCCCGGGAGTCCGCGAGGGCGGGGGAGAAGGCCGACGAGCTGATCGCCGCGCTGCAGGACGCGGGCGCCGCCCGCACCCCGGACCGGGACCAGATCATCCGTGTCCTCGGCGACGACGGCGGTGCGACCTGCGAGAACCCGAACGACGCCCTGAGCCGGGCCACGCTGCTGGCGCAGCTGGCGAACGGGGCCACCGGCCCCGGGTCCCGGCCGGTCATCGTGGACAGCCGGGTCGTCCGGGGGCAGCTGCTGATCATCCAGATCTACTGCCCCGACGAGCTCGAGGACTTCCAGGAGTTCGCCGACGACCTGAAGACCGACGACGTGGCGGGCGACTGATCCATGGACGAGCTGAGGCGCCGCGTCGCCGACCTGATGCCCGTGGTCAAGGACGAGCTCACCGAGCTCGTCGCCCTGCGCTCGGTGGCCGACGCGCGCCAGTACCCCGCCGAGGAGTGCGAGCGCGCCGCGCAGTGGGTGCTGGAGAAGTTCGCCGACCTCGGCTTCGCCGACGCCCGGCTGGAGGAGACGGCCGACGGCAGCATGGCCGTCGTCGGGTCGCGGCCCTGCGGCCGGGCCGGGGCGCCCACCGTGCTGCTCTACGCCCACTACGACGTCCAGCCGCCCCTCGACGACCAGGCCTGGCGCACCCCGCCGTTCGAACTGACCGAGGTCGGCGGACGCTGGTACGGCCGGGGCACCGCCGACTGCAAGGGCAACATCGTCATGCACCTCGCCGCGCTGCGGGCGCTCGGGGACCGGATCGGCGTGGACCTGAAGCTGGTGGTCGAGGGCTCCGAGGAGCAGGGAACCGGCGGCCTCGAGGCCTTCGTCCCCGAGAACGCCGACCTGCTCCGCGCCGACGCGATCCTCGTCTGCGACACCGGGAACGCGGCCGTCGGCCACCCGGCCGCCACGGTCAGCCTGCGCGGCATGGTCAACGTCGTGGTGACCGTGGCATCGAGCGCCACGGAGGTCCACTCGGGGATGTTCGGCGGCGCCGCTCCCGACGCCCTGGCCGCGCTGGTGGCCATGCTCGCCTCGCTGCGCGACGCGGCCGGGAACACCACGATCACGGGGCTCGACAACACCGCCGAGTGGTCCGGGGCGCCGTACCCGCCCGAGCAGTTCGCGCAGGACGCCGGCGTCCTCGACGGTGTGTCCCTGCTGGGGGACGGCAGCGTGTCGGACATGCTCTGGGCGCGGCCGGCCCTGACCATCCTCGGCATCGACTGCCCGCCCGTGGTCGGGTCGGCCGCGGCCATCGTCCCGAAGGCGGCGGCGCGGCTGAACCTGCGCATCCCGCCCGGGCTGTCGCCGCAGGACGCGGAGGCCGCCCTGGTCGCGCACCTGCGCGCCGCGGCACCGTGGGGCGTGCACGTCGACATCGAGATCGAGGCGACCGGGTCTCCGTTCGAGGCGTCGACCGACGGGCCGGCGTACCAGGCGATGGCGGCGGCGATGGAGGAGTCGTACGGACGGCCCATGGCGTCCCTCGGGCAGGGCGGCTCGATCCCGCTCTGCAACGTGTTCGAGGAGACCTACCCCGGCGCGGAGATCATCCTGATGGGCGTCGAGGAGCCGCAGGCCCTGATCCACGCGCCCAATGAGAGCGTCGATCCCGGCGAGATCGAGGCGATGGCGCTGACCGAGGCCCTCTTCCTGGAGCGGTACGCCGACCTGCGCGGCTGAGGTCGCTACGCGTCCTCGGCGCCGTGCCGCCGGAAGGGACCGATCATGCGCGGCCCGGAGAGCCGGAACTCCAGCCGGTGCGTCTCGCGCTTGAGCGGCCGGGCCAGGTACTGGCCCAGGATCACGCCGGCCGCGAGCGCGAGCGCCGTGGCCAGCGCCGAGGCGAGCTGCAGGACGCCGTCCTTCCCCTCCGCGAGCAGAGCCAGGCCGCGGTAGATCTCGATCCCGGGCAGCAGCGGCACGATCGCGGGGACGACGACCACGAGCGGTGGCACCCGGAACCGGCCCGCCACCAGGTAGCAGACCGCGCCGATCGTGACCGCGGCCGCGGCCGAGCCCCAGGTGCGTCCGGCGTCCGAGGCGTCCACCGCGAGCAGCACCCCCTGCCCGAGCGCCGCCACCAGCCCGACCGCGACGAGCGAGCGCAGCGGGGCGTACGACGCGAACGCGAACGACGCCGCGGCGAGCGAGGCGCCGGCCACGGTGACTCCTGCCTCGGACAGGCCGGCCGCTCCGGGCTTGAACGTGGTCAGCCCGATCCCCGCGAGGTCGCCGACGGTGAGTCCCGCCCCGACCCCGACGATGATCCCCGTGGTGTCCAGGGTCGCGTCGATGAGCCGGGCGCTGGCCGTGACCGGGAAGCCGTTCAGCGCGTCCTGGGTGGCGCCCATGATGCCCACGCCCGCGAGGAGCATCACGATGCCGGTCGTGACGACGCGCGAGGGGTTCACGTCGAGCGGCGCCGCCGCGGCCGTCACCGCGATGATCGTGGCGACGAAGCCGCCCGCCGCCTGCTGGTAGAACGCCGGGATCCGGGACCGCGGCAGGAGCAGCTGGGTCGCGTCGATCGCGCAGGCCGCCACGAACGCGAGCACGCACACGACCGGGGTGCCACCGAGGGTCAGGGCCACCCCGGTGCCCATCAGGCCCCAGCCGAGGGTGACCGCCCAGCGGCGCCGCTGGTGGCCGGTCGACACGATGCGGGCGACCTGGTTCCGCGCCTCGGTGCGGCTGAGCTCGCCGGCGACGAGGCGGTTCACGGTGTCGTCCACCTCGACCAGGTCGGCGTAGTCGACCGCCCGGTGGGTCACGCGGCGGATCTGGATGGCGGCGGGCTCGTCCAGGGTGGGCTGGTGGCGTACGGCCAGGTCGACGAAGGTGACGTCCGCGACCACGTGGGTCACCCCGCAGGCGCGGGTCACGGCCAGCATGGTGGCGGTGACGTCGGCCGCCCCGGCCCCGGACGACAGCAGGATCTCGCCGATCCGCAGCGCCAGGTCGAGCGTCTCGTAGACCTCGCGCCGCTCGCTCCTGCCCAGGTCGTCGGTCACCACCTCGCTCATGGTCGAGAACGACCTACCCCGCGGGACCCCCCGGATCGGGTGAGGCTGGAACCGGTACCGCTGACCGGGAGATAACCGGAGACGCCGGCCACCCGGTGCTTGTCTACGGGCAGCACCGCCCGCGACCGAGAGGACTGCCCGTGCCGACCCTGGAGGAACGGATCGCGCGTCTCGAGGCGATCGAGGAGATCAAGGCGCTCAAGCATCGCTACCTGCGGGCCTGCGACGCCAAGCGGCCCGACGAGTTCCGCGACTGCTTCGTCGCCGAGGGCGCGACCATCGACTACGGCCCGCAGGTGGGCAGGTTCGAGGATGCCGACGGGATCGCCGAGGTCTTCGCGAGGATCGCCCTGCTGCGCGTGGACGACCGCATCGTCATCCTGGACATGCACCACGCCGTGCATCCCGAGATCTCGCTGCTGAGCGGGACCGAGGCGACGGGGTCGTGGACGCTGCGCTTCCGCCAGGTCAACCTCGTGGACCGGACCGAGCGGGTCAGCGCCATCGAGTACGCCGACCGGTACGTCGTCGAGGACGGTGCGTGGCGCATCGCCAACTGCGTGGTGACCGTGCTGTGGACGCTCGCGAAGCCGCTCCCCGAGGGGTTCGCGATCACGGAGTCGTTCTCGTGACCGCGGGCCGCGTCGCCCTCGTCACGGGCGGCAGCAAGGGCGTCGGCCAGGGCATCGCCGTCGGGCTGGCCGAGGCCGGGTGGACGGTCCATGTCTCCGGCCGCGACAGCGACCGGCTGCAGACCACCGTCGACCGGATCCATGCCGCCGGCGGGACCGGTCGGGCGCACCGCTGCGAGCACACCGACGACGCCGACGTACGGCGCCTCGTGTCGGAGGTGCACGCCGACGCGGGCCGCATCGACCTGCTCGTCAACAACGCCTGGGCGGGCCCGCGGATGAACCACGTGACCCCGGAGCGGTTCTGGGAGCGCCCGCTGTCCGACTGGGACTCGCTGATCGGGGTCGGGCTGCGCGCGCACTACGTGGCGACCCACGCCGCCGCGCCGCTGATGATCGAGCAGGGCGGGGGACTGATGGTCAACATCTCCTCGGTCGGCACCCGCGCGTACCTGCACTCCACGCTCTACGGGATCTCCAAGGCGGGCCTGGACAAACTCACCCATGACGCCGCTCTCGAGCTGCGGAGGTACGGCGTCACGGTGCTGTCGCTGTGGCCCGGCCTGGTGCGCACCGAGCAACTGCTGGCCAGCGGGGTCGAGGACATCGCCGGGGTCCCGGTCACCGACGCCGAGACGCCGGAGCTGCAGGGGCGCGTGCTGGCCGCGATCGCCGCGGATCCGGCGATCCACGAGCGCACCGGCAGCGTGCTGATCACGGCCGAGGCCGCCGTCGAGTACGGCGTCACCGAGCCCGACGGCGGCACCCCGGTCTCGCCGCGCGTGATGTTCGGCGGCGGTCCGGTCTTCCCGCCCCTGCGCTGAACAGAGCCCGGCGCTCAGCCCGGCGGGAGCACGTCGTAGCTCAGCACGACCGTCCCGCGGCTCGTCGTACCCGACGCGGTGAGGGCGAGCCGGCGCGGAGCCGGCAGCCCGCGGAAGAGCCGCTTGCCCGTGCCGAGGAGCAGCGGGTGCACGAAGAGCCGCAGCTCGTCGACCAGGTCGCTGCGGAGGAGCTCCTCCACGAGCACGCCGCTGCCCAGGACCGCGATGTCGCCGTCTCCGCCCGCCTTCAGGTCGACGACCGCCGACCTCAGCTCTCCGTCGATCAACTGCGCGCCGGACCAGTCGAGCTCGCGCCGGGTGCGGCTGGCGACGTACTTGGGGGTGGTGTTCAGCCACCGCGCCATCGGGTCGTCGTCGGGCTGGTGCGGCCAGAAGGCGGCCATCTTCTCGTACGTCCGACGCCCGAAGAGGTACGCCGTCGTGCGGTTCTGCCCGTGGGTGGCGACCGCCTCGTGGATCGCGTCGGCGTACGGCGCACCCCAGCCGCCGTGGGCGAAGCCGCCGTCGGTGTCCTCATCGGGCGAGCCCAGGCCCTGCATGACACCGTCGACGGTGAGGAACTCGATCACGACCAGTCTGCGCATGCCTCAGATGGTGGGGGACGCGACGATCCGATGGCTTGAAGGAAATTGATCCGCGACACTGGCGGGGTGGACGAGGCACACCGCATCGAGATCGTGCGGCACCGCGCCTCGCCGGCTCTCGACGGGGTGATCGCCGGCATGGTCGGGATGTCCGAGCGGGCGCCCGCTCCGGTCCGCCGTCGCCAGCCCGCGGGCACGGTGGTGCCGCTGGTGCTGTCCTTCGGCGAGCCCCTCGCGGTCGACGCGCTCGGTGACGGCGTGGGCGCCGGTCGCGAGTACCGCTCCTTCGCCGCGGGGCTGTCTACGGGCCGCGCCGACACCCGGTTCAGCCGCGGACAGGACTGCGTGCAGGTCTACCTGACCCCGCTCGGGGTCCGGCGGGTCCTGGGGGTCCCGGGGCGGGAGGTGGCCCGGTCCGTCGTCCACGCCGGCGACGTGGTCGGGGAGCTGGGCGATGCGCTGAGCGACCGGCTCGGCGAGGCGATCTCCTGGACGGAGCGGTTCGGGATCGTCGAGGACCTGCTGCTCCGGCGCGCGGCCGAGGAGGCTGCTCCGCCGTCGTGGCTGAGCTGGATGTGGGACCGGATCCAGCGGAGCGGTGGTCGGACCAGGATCGCGGACCTGGTGGCGGCCACGGGCTGGAGCCACGGCCACGTGGTGCGGACCTTCCGTGAGGAGGTCGGCCTCACGCCCAAGGAGATCGCCGGCGTGGTGCGCTTCGAGCGGGCCGTGGCGGATCTGGGCGTCGTGCCCCAGGCCGAGCTCGCGGCGCGCCACGGGTACGCCGACCAGAGCCACCTCATCCGGGAGGTCAGGCGCTACGCGGGGGAGACCCCGCGCGAGCTCGCCGCGGCGCGCCGACCGACGCCCGCGACCGCCCTGCGCGGGTCGTAGCCGGGTCGGTCAGACCTCGTCGTCCGCGAGCAGCCGGTCGAGCTCGGCGTACCCCTCGTTGACGCCGACCTCCATGCCGCTGGCCAGCCACTGGTCGCGGGCCTCGAAGGAGTCGCACAGCGAGACGGCGTGCAGCCGGGTGCGGCCGTCGCCGAGGTCCTCGAACGTCATCGTCTCCAGGGAGACCGAGTCCGGCATGCCCTCCCAGGTGAAGGTCTGGACGATGCGGTCCTCGCGGACGGTGTGGAAGCAGCCGCGGAAGGAGCCCTCGAAGTCGTCGTGCCGGGCGGTGTAGCGCCACGAGCCGCCGTCGCGGGCGTCCCACTCGGTGATCTCGTTCCGGAGCTCCTTCGGCCCCATCCAGCGGGCGAAGACGTCGCGGTCGGTGTGGGCACGGAAGAGCTGCTTCGGCGTAGCCCGGAAGTCGCGCCGGATGTGGATGGCCGGCACCGACGCGTCGGCCTCGATCGCCGCCTCGTCGTAGCGCTCGGTGGCGGTGGGGTTCTGCTCGCTCGTGGTGGTCATGATGCGGTCCCTTCTCGGGTGGTGGGGAGGTCGTTGCCCTCGTCGTCCAGGTCGGCCAGCACGGCGTCGAGCCGGCTGAACCGCTCCTCGGCCTGCAGCCGGTAGCGCTCGATCCACTTCGTCATCAGGTCGAACACCTCCGCCTCCAGGTGGACCGGCCGGCGCTGCGCGTCCTTGCTGCGGCTGACCAGGCCGGCATCCTCCAGCACCTTCACGTGCTTGGAGATGGCCTGGAAGCTCACGTCGTACGGCTCGGCGAGCGCCCCGACGGTCGCGTCGCCCACAGCGAGGCGAGCGACGAGGTCGCGGCGGGTCGGATCGGCGAGCGCGGCGAAGACGCGGGAGAGCTGGTCGGTCATCGGGTTCCTATTCAACTTCTGGGTTGAATAGAACGTACGCCTGCTGGCGTGCGTTGTCAACCAGTGAGTTGAATACGATCAGCCTCCCGCGGAGTCGTCCGCGCCCACTGTCCGCGATCGGCGGGAGCAGGAGATCGCCCCCCGATCGAGGTCGCGCTGCGCGAGGCCGAGCGGGCCGAGTGGGCGACTCACGACGCGCGCAAGGGGAGTGGCCAGCGCGCCGTCAGTGGCCGGGGCGCACGATGCGTCTCGCCAGGTCGACGAGCGCCTGTGCGCGGCGGACGAGGGGTTCGGCCCTCCGGAGGGTGACGAGTGTCGTGCCGTACTCGACGTCGCCCTTCGCGGTGATCAGCTCGCGAAGGGCCTTCTCGGCAGATGCCGCCTCGGGACGTGACCCGAGGGCGGTCCGCAGCTCGCCGGAAGACCTGGCGTGGTCCTTCGCCTTGCTGGTCGAGCCGGTCAGCATGGTGACGATCGCGTCCTTGGCGCTGATGCCCGCATGGATCGCGTCGCCGGCGGCGGGGGTTGCGCGCTCCATCTCGAGGTTGTCCTCGGCGGACGCCAGGTACTCCTCGGCCTTCTGGGGGTAGCGCCTGGCGTAGTTCAGGCTCTCGGCTGCCGTCATGATGCTTTCCGGCGGCTCGGACGAGGCATGGCGCCGACCAGGGCGATGCCGTCGCGGAGTATCTCCGCGACGACAGGCTCGCGATCCTCGGGGGAGCGAGCGAAGTGGTCGCGGGTCAGGTGCAGGACGTCGCAGTCGTTGCCGAGTCGCTCGCGTACTTGCTGTTGAAGGTGTGCGCGCCCTTCCCACTCGTCCGGGGCGACCGCCGCGAGGTCGACGTCACTGTCGGCCCGTGCCTCGCCTCGAGCGACGGATCCGAAGACGATCACGGTCTCGGCGCCCGATGCTGCATCACGTACGACGTGGGTCAGCATCTCGAGCGGACTGGCGAGCAAGCGCAGGGGGGCGATGGTCTGGTGGGTCTCGTTGATGCGGTGTGCCCTGGCCCGCCCGATGGTCTCGGCCGCGATCACGCCGATCTGCTCCAGGTCCCGGAGTGCCTGCTGCACCGCGCCGAGGCTGTGACCCTCGACCAAGGCATGAATTCCCCGCCCGGTGAGAGGAGTGCCGGTTCGGAGCAGTGTCGCGAGAACCGCCCCGCGCGCTCCCGGCATCAACCCGCCGAACGGTTCCCCGAAGTTCATATGATCAGAATAGCGGTCATATGAACATCCAGATAGTCATCGGTAGACGGAGATGGCGGGTGCCGCGGGGGCCTAGTGCCAGTCGCTGATCAGCACGTCGTGCGGGGCCGGGGCGCCGGTGCCGGTCTCCATGAGCGCCTTGAGGCTCAGCAGGTACGACGCCCACTTGGTGCTGCAGTGGTGCATGAACTCCCCGGGCTCGGCCCAGCCCTCGTGGGCGAACAGCACGATGGTGTAGCCGTCGACCTGGGAGAGGTCGAAGGTCACCTGGGTGCCGAGCCACTCCGGTGGGCCGTCCGTGACCTGCCAGTGGACCCGCTGGGCGGGCTCCAGATCGATCACCTCCATGTCGAACCCGCCGGCAGCGAACCGGAACTCGAGCGTGCCGCCGACGCCGGGGTCGCCGGCCGTCTGCTCGGTCCACCAGCCGGCGAGGCCGTCGATGGCGGTGAGTGCTGGGTAGACCTTCTCGGGTGACGCCTTCTCGACGCCGATGCGGTGCAGGATGTCGACCATCTGACTACCTCTCTCTGTCCTGGGCTTCGTCGTCCTGGGTGCGTTGGATCGTCTCGGCGATCCGCTTGATCCGGTGGAGTCGGGCGTCCCAGGCCGCCCCGACCGCGGAGAGCTGGGCGATCGCCCGCGCGAACTGCTCGTCGTCCACGTGGTACCTCTTCTCGCGCCCGGACGGTGTCGCGTGCACCAGCCCGACCCGGTCGAGTACGCCGAGGTGCTTCGAGACCGCCTGGCGGGTGACCGGCAGCTGCTCGCTCAAGCTGGTGGCGGTGCCCGCTCCGCCGCTGAGCAGCAGGTCGAGCATCCGTCGTCGGGTCGGGTCGCCGACCGCGGACCAGAGATCGTCGTCGACTACGACGGTCACGGCGTGCCCACCAGACGTTCGGCATACGCGCCGAGGCGCGGGACGTAGAAGTTCCAGCCGTCGACGTGCTCGCGGTAGGTCTCCTCGAGGACCGCCGCCTCCCAGCCGCGCTCGCGGAACCCGGTCTCGGTCATCCGCAGCGACGTGCCGGTGGCGGAGGGTGCCAGGTCGAAGGTCACGAGCAGGGAGTTGCCGGGCGCGGCCTCGTCGCCGGCGGCGTGTGTCCAGCGGAAGGCGAATCGTCGAGGCGGGTCCGACTCCACCACCGTCATGAGCTGGACGTGGGCGCGCGGGTCGGTCTCGTCGCCCCAGATCAGCTCGCCGGTCGCGCCGGGGGCCGACGAGGAGAGGGTGGTCTCGTCGGGCCACCACTCCTTCAGGTGCTCCGGTCGGCTGACCACCTCGAACACCACCTCGGGGGAGGCCTGGATGTGGACCTCGCGCTCGATGCTTGCGTACTCCATGCCCGCTTCCCTTCGTGCAACGTTTGGTTGCCTATCACCGTAGGTCGTCACGTGCGGATACGCAACCATCGGTTGCAATTGAGATGTCTCGGTGAGGATGGCCGTCCTTGTCACACTTCGGCTCTCGCCGGCGTCTTGATGTCGTACCGACCACCACAGGAGGACGACATGACCGGAGCGACCCGCATCCCCGCCGCCGAGATCACCGGTGTGAAGGGCTCGGTGATCAAGCGCTTCGCCAGGAAGACGTTGGGTCAGGTGCCCACCTCGATCGGCGTCTACTGGCACCACCCGAAGGTGCTGATGGACATGGCCGCCGTCGGCGGCAAGGTCAAGAAGTGGGACGCCTGCGACGAGCAGCTGAAGTCGTTCGCACACATGGCCGTCGCCTCGCGCGTCGGCTGCACCTGGTGCCTGGACTTCAACTACTTCGAGGCGCACAACAAGAACCTCGACATGACCAAGGCGCGGGAGATCCCGCGCTGGCGCGACTCCGACACGTTCACCCCGCTGGAGCGCGAGGTGCTCGCGTACGCCGAGGCGATGACCGAGACCGAACCGGCCGTGACCGACGAGATGGTCGCCTCGCTCCGGACCCGGCTCGGCGACGCCGGCGTGATCGAGCTGACCGCGGTGGTCGCGTTCGCGAACTTCACCACCCGCTCGAACGTCGCCCTCGGCATCGAGTCCGACGGCTTCGCCGCCGCGTGCGGCCTGAAGCCGCTCGCCCCGCGCGCCGCCGTAGGGTCGTGACCGTGACCCAGGACCCGTTCGTCACGAACCGTGGGCTGCTCTTCACCGTCGCCTACGAGATGCTCGGCTCGGCCGTCGACGCCGAGGACGTCGTCCAGGAGACCTGGATCCGCTGGGACGCCATCGGCCCGTCGGCCCGGTCCGAGGTCGTCGACCCACGGGCGTTCCTGGTCCGGATGGTCACCCGCAAGGCGCTCGACCGACTGCGGGCGAACTCGCGCCGTCGCGAGGAGTACGTCGGCGAGTGGCTCCCCGAGCCGCTGCTGACCGCTCCGGACGTCGCCGAGGACATCGAGCTGGCGGAGAGCGTGTCCTTCGCGATGCTCACGGTTCTCGAGACCCTCACGCCGACCGAGCGGGCGGTCTTCATCCTGCGCGAGGTGTTCGACCTGCCGTACGGCGAGATCGCGGAAGCCGTCGACAAGTCCGTGGCCGCCGTACGACAGATCGCCCACCGTGCCCGCGAGCACGTCGCGGCCCGCCGCCCCCGCCAGGAGGTGAGCCGCACGGAGCAGCAGGAGGTCGTCGAGCGGTTCCTCGCCGCGGTGAGCGGGGGAGACCTCCAAGGGTTGCTGCACGCCCTCGCGCCCGACGTCGTACTCGTGGCCGACGGGGGAGGCATCGCCCAGGCGGTCATCCACCCCATCGTCGGCGCGAAGAAGGTGGCGAACCTGCTCCGCACCTTCCCGAAGTTCGGAGGCGGCGCCACGATCGTGCCGACAACCCTCAACGGAGCCCCCGGCGCCATGATCGTCGGCCTGGAGGACGGCCACGACACCGCGATCACGTTCCTCGTGGGTGACCGCGGCATCACCCGGATCTACGCCGTCCGCAACCCGACGAAACTCACCGGGGTCGACGTGGAGGCGACGCTTCGTCGGTAGGCCGCGCGGGCAACGCGACACCCCCTGTGTGGCATGGGGGGTCTGCCGCGAGGCGCCCCACTGACGCTGGTTGAGCGTGAGGCGCCCGGCGACCACACGCTGGTTGAGGTGCGAGGGGCACTCGGCGGCCCACACGCTGGTTGAGGTGTGAGGCGCCCCAGCGCCGAGCCTCGAAACCCGGCGACCCGACAAGCAGCCGGAGCCACCCGCTGGCCCCTCAAACGCCTATCCACAGATACCAACGACCACCCCCGAATCGA
>Ga0335075_10000160_pt1 | contig 131853 bp, 103 predicted proteins | sample Lox_Sample_24_FD_206723 | JGI IMG/M metagenome (GOLD analysis project Ga0335075, IMG submission 206723) | Soil microbial communities from Loxahatchee National Wildlife Refuge, Florida, United States - Lox_Sample_2.4 | ecosystem: Environmental > Terrestrial > Soil > Wetlands | place: USA... | reverse complement strand
CACGGGGACCTCGGTTAGGCAACCCAATCGATCGAAAAATCGCCCTCGTCGCCCGCCTCCGCACCATTCTTGTCAAAATCAAATCTAACTATGAAATATCCGGGCTAGAGAGTCGCGTTGTTTCCAGAGGTCGCCGGGCTTGTAGATTCCCGCCGGAGTGATAATACCGGTGATTAGGTCTGGTGGGGTGACGTCGAAGCCGGGATTGCGGGCGCCGCTCGATGGATTGGCGACGCGAACGTAGGCTCGCTTCCCCGCGGCATTGCCCCAGGCACCCAGGACTTCGCTTTCGGAGCGTTCTTCAATTGGAATATCGAAACCGCTTTTCAGGTTCCAATCAATTGTGGACAGGGGAATGGCGGCGTAAAAGGGAATGTTGTGGCGCGCGGCCAGGACTGCTTTTGTGTAGGTGCCGATCTTATTGGTGACTTCGCCCGTTCGGCCCAGGGTGCGGTCGCTGCCGACGATGACCAGGTCAATTTCGCCGCGTTGCATGAGGTGTCCGGCGGCGTTGTCGGCGATGATTTGATGGGAAATTTTTTGCTGGGCGAGTTCCCAGGCGGTCAGGGTGGCGCCCTGGGAACGCGGGCGGGTTTCGTCACAAAAGACGTGGAATTTGGCGCCGGCGGCCTGGGCGGCGTACATGGGGGCAGTCGCGCTGCCGATGTCCACGAATGCGAGCCAGCCGGCATTGCAATGGGTCAGGACGCGCATTCCGTTTCGGATCAATTTTGCGCCGTGGCGTCCGATGTCTTCGCAATGCCGGACGTCTTCATTGGCAAATTCCTCAGCGGCGGCGAGGGCAAGCGATTTTTTTTCTTCGACGGTTTGCCCGTTTTGCATCGTGGCGCGGACCTGATTCATGGCGTTGACCGGGTCAACGGCGGTGGGCCTGGCCTGTTCGAGGACCTTGTAAACGGCCTGGACGCGGGCGGAAAATTTTTTGAGATCGTTTCCGCGGAAGGCCAATGCACCCTGGGCAAGGCCGTAGGCGGCGGTCGCGCCGATAGCGCCGGCGCCGCGCACGACCATATCATGGATGGCGGCGGCGGTTTGGCGGAAGTCGCGCGTGGAGACGATCCGGAATTCGTGAGGCAACAGCCGTTGCTCGATCAGCAGGACGGCATTCTTCTTCGCGTCAAAGCTGACGGTGCGGAAATGCCGCGTCCGGCCGCGAATCGTGACGTTCATTGGTCACGTACTAACGGACTTTGACTTTTTTATACCGGATTTTTTTGAGGATTTCCCGGTAGGCGGGCTGCAGACGAAACTTTTTGAGATCGGGGTCTTTGGTGAGCCAGGTGAAATCTTTGTAGCCCAACAGTATCGCTTTTTCCAGCGCTTCGGCCGCGCGGTCGAATTGGTCCGTGAGCGAATAGCTGCAGCCGAGATTGTAAAAGACGACGGGGTTTTGGGGCTCAAGACGGGCGAGCCGTTCGTCCACGTTGAGACCTTCGGCGAATCTGCCACGCTGAGTGTAATGGTCGCCGAGGAGCTGGAGCGCATCGACGTATGTGGGATCGCGACGAACAAGTCCTTCCATGAAACTGATTTTTACATCGAGTTCACGCTGGTTGCCGCGCGCTTTTTTTCTGACACCGTTCTTAGCCTGCATAGAACGCTTATAATCTTTTCCACATTTAGGGGTGCAAGTCAAGCGGGCAGAAAACTTTTTATGGAAATTTTATCAGAGTTTTCGCAGAATCAGCGTGGCTTCTTTTGTATGAAATGCTTTGTTACGGGCGCTTCGGGATTTGTCGGCTCGAATCTCGTCCACGAATTGCTTGCGCGTGGGCACCGGGTCAAGGCGTTGCTGCGTCCAAACGCGGATGAACGGGCGCTCGCAGGCGCGAAATTTGAGCGCGCGAGCGGGGACGTGCTGGATCCGGCGGCGCTTCGCCGGGAAGTGGAGGGCTGTGATTGGTGCTTTCACGTGGCCGCGAGCTATCATTTATGGCTGCGTGATTACAAGCCGATGTATGAGGCGAACGTGACGGGTACGCGCAATGTGCTTGAAGCGGCGGCCCGGGCCGGCTGCCAGCGCATTATTTACACGAGCACTGTCGGATGTATTGGGCTGCCGGCGATGGAAAACACCGTGATCGTTCCTTCGAATGAACTGCGCATCGCTTCCGCGGAGCAAATGACCAATCATTACAAGCTCTCGAAATGGCAGGCTGAACAGGTCGCCGCGAAACTGGCCCGGGAAGGCGTGCCGGTGGTCATCGTCAATCCAAGCGCGCCGGTGGGCCCGCGCGATGTGAAACCGACGCCGACAGGGCAAACAATCGTCGATTTTTTAAACCGCAAACTGCCCGCTTTCATTGAAACAGGATTGAACTGGGTGCACGTTCGCGACGTGGCGGCGGGTCATATCCTCGCTGCCGAAAAAGGAAGCATCGGCGACCGGTATATCCTGGGGAACACGCAGGGCAATTGGACCATGGAAGAAACATTGCGCGTGCTGGAGGAGATCACAGGGATCCCGGCGCCGCGGAGGAAAATTCCGCGCTGGGTCGCGATGGCTGCCGGTCATGTGAGCGAAGCGATTTCCGGGGTGACCGGCAAACCGCCGAAAGTGCCGCTGTCGGGAGTGCGAATGGCGAAATATAAGATGTGGTTTGACTCAAGCAAAGCGGTCACGCAGTTGGGGATGCCGCAAACGCCGCCAAAGCAGGCGCTGGCGGATGCGGTGGAGTGGTTTAAGGCGAACGGATATGTGAAGAATTAAAAAGGAAAAAGGAAAAAGTCGGTAAGGACCATTGTGTGCCCTCTCGTCTTTTCCTGCTTCTCGACCAGAGCTGAATTGTGTTGCGCGAAGGCCGCGACGGACGCGAAGGAAGTACGGAGGCGCTTTTCATTTCGGAAGAAGCTCATTGACCGCGAAGTTCAATTGATCAAATAGCTTTCTAAGTAGGATAAAGAAGAATGGACACCCGCCTTGCCACCGGATGGTTCCGGCGGACCACCAGCAACCGAGAGGCAGAAACGCAAAAATCAGTGCGATCGCACTTGAAACGATTCCAACTTGGGAGCGGGCGAAATTCAAGCTCTCCTTTGGTCTGCAGACGATGATGCTGCAACTGAAGCCGAGGACCAGGACTATGATAGCAAAGTACGATAACGAAAACCAATTCAAGCTAATCCATCCGAACCTCAGTGCTCCTGCCAGATCATCCCACGCGAAGATAAGAGTTGTGGAAACAAAAAGCAAAGGACGGCACAGCAGGCAGCGCAGAACAGCCATAAGATCGGGCGAGTCAGGGTTGCTTGCATCGCGCGCATGTCCCAAACCCTGCCTTCGGTCGCGGCAATTGTCCATTTGTTTTGGTCACTTCCAGTATCGGACTCGTCCCGACAAGCGGAGTTGGGTTGGGGCGCGCGAAGTAAAGAAAAAGGAAAAGTGGCCGATAGCCGGCTCATTTTCCACCGTCATTCTTGCCATTGTACAAAGCCATGGGTCGTGAAAATAAGGCGCCTGGCCGGTTCATATTGGGGAAGAACGTTGCGTAAGATATTGGACATGAATGGTTAGCGGCTTTCCTGTTGCGGCTGAAAAAAATGAAAAAAAGATTGACTGGACGTATATAAAGTATAAATATATATACATGAATCCCGGTAATGGCTGCCGTCGGGTTTTGTCATGGGCGCATGTTGCGCTCGTGGTGTTGGTGTATTGGATTTCAATCTTTGGCAGCCAATTGTTCGCGGATTCGTCTTTTACGGGAATCAATGAATTGCCCGGCGGGTTGGTTCAGTTGCAGATCTCCAGTGCAACGGACATGCTCTATTTGCTTGAGTCCTCAAGCACCTTAAAGGGTTGGACGCCGTTGGCCATGCTTTCAAGCGCCAGTGGGGCTATCCAATACACCGACGCCCCGTTCTCCGATGAAAACCCGCGATTTTACCGCCTCCAGAACACGCAACCCACGAATTCCGTTTATTGGCAAACTGCGCAACAGACTCACGGTTACATCGTGTCCAATCTGTTGACGTCTTACCACAGCTACAGCTACACGACGAACATCGGCACGGCGTACGAATGGTACAACGTGAGTCAGATTTATGCCGACGAGGCAATGGTCTTCGGCGGGAACGCCGGTTATGCGGCCTATATGAATAACACGTACGCCTGGATGAATAATATGTGGGACAACGGAAATCCGGTCGGAGGGTATTTTTCAGCGGCCAATGTCAACGGCACAGGGCAGGGCGCGGGCAAATACGTCGATGACAATTCACTTTCCGGCAATGTGTATTTGGATTGCTATTCAGTGACCACGGGCGTCACCCGGACAAATTACCTGAATAGTGCCATCGCCATTGCCAATTGGCTGATGAACAGCGGGCAATGGGACAACACATACGGCGGCGGATTCTGGTGGAGCGACAGCAAGACTCTCAAGCCGACGCAGTCGAATGGGCTGGCCATGCAGTTTTTTCTGCGTTTGTACCAGATAACCGGGCAAACCAATTACCAAAGCTGGGCCAATTCAGTGCGGATCTGGCTGGAAACCCAAATGTACGATAGCACGAACGGATTGTACGTGTGGGAAATCGCTACCAATGGCACAACCTCGGGCGCAAAGAGTTACATCGAGTTTACCTATGATAATTCGATCATGATTGAAGCCGACTTGCTTTATTCCCAGGTCATGAATGATCCAGCCTATTTGACGAAAGCCGAAGCCCTCGCGACGAACCTGACTGCCGCCCTTTGGAACAATACGTACGACGCCTACTATTTCAATACCGCTGATGGACGTGTGAACCCATGCTGGTGTGGATGGGCGTCTCAATCGTTGATCAGACTGTATCAGGCGGATGGAAATGCGACCTGGTTGAATTACGCGCAGGGCAACATTAACTACATGAATTCGCATCTGCGCAATGCGGCCACCGGGTGCTACTATCAGTTTTGCAATATGGACGGCTCAAACTTGCAAACGAACAGCATTCAAGGGGTGGACCAGGCCTGGATGGAACGCATCCAGGCCATGATTTCCCTCTACCGATAAAATGAAACAAAGCCTAACCTGTATATACATTCAAATGAATAGCAAAATGCGATTGGCGGAGGCTGCAAGGCCCCAAGGTTTTACGTTAATTGAGCTGCTGGTGGTCATCGCCATTATTGCCATCCTGGCGGCGGTGCTGTTGCCGGTGCTCTCAAGAGCGCAAAAACAGGGCCTCAGGACCCAATGCGTGAACAACCAGCACCAGATTGGGATGGCCTACATCATGTACGCGGATGACAGCCAGGACTATTTTCCGCTCCATAATGGCTGGGCCGATGAGGGCGGGCAATTGCCGGCCATACCGTACATTGCCGGCAGCGCTTATAGCTATGCCGGATTTGTTGCAATCACCAACCGGCCTCTTAATCAGTACACGGTCAATGTCAATGTTTGGCACTGTCCGGCGGACAAAGGCGACCCTCTAAATACTGGAACTCCGACCTGTTGGGACGGATGGGGAAATAGTTATTTGGTGGAATGGGACATAAACGAGTACGGGGTCCAGGAGGTCGATGGCAATACCGGAAAATATACCAGCCCCGCCAGTCCGCCCATAAAAATGTCAGCCGTGGCCAAACACTCTTCGAATAAGATCATTCAAGGCGACTGGAATTGGCAATACGACAGAAGCACCACCCTGGTCCCAACGGATTGGCACAATTTTCCAGGTGCAAAACGGATGAACGTCATGCTCTTTGGCGACGGTCATGTGTCGTTCTTCATGTTTCCGAACGACAACCCCTCCTCAACCCAAACACCCAATCCTTTTTATGTTTATTGGTAATCTCCCCAGTTCCCATGAAATCAACTAAAAACAAAAATATGAAAACAGAAATGAGAATCATCATGTGCCGGCGTTTGAAAACGTTCGTTTGGGTTGCATGGAATACTTTAACCCTGTGCGCGGTTCTGACAGGCGGGCTGGCGCGGGGCCAGGCTCCAGTCATCGATCCGACTGGATCTACTTACACCGGGGTGTCGGCGAGTTCCTCCTATAGCAGTAGCTATCTCCCGGCAAATCTTTTCAGTTATAACGTTACGGGTATCGCTACAAACTCGACCCTGGCGAATACGGCGGAATGGGCGACGGCAGGATCACTGGTCGGTTATGTCGCCTTCCAACTCAACAATTCGTTCAACGTGAGTTCACTCTATTACGCGCAACGAAACTCCGGCCGATCCACCGTTGATCAGATGAACACTGCAATGATTTGGGCCAGCACGAACACTCCGTTCGATCCGAACAATCCTCCGGGCACGCCCCCGGATGCAACTGTGACATTGAATCCGACCGGTTCCCAGGTTTGGGATGAATATTCCCTTGGCACCAATATCACGGGACAATACTTTCTGATTGAATTTACCGATACAAATGATTGCTGCAATCCCGGTGGAAATCAGTTGCGCCTGGGCGGTTCATTGTCGTCAATTGTGGCGCCTTACTTCACACAATACCCGGCGAGCCAGGAGCTTTTTGCCGGTCGTACGGCCAATTTCAGCGTTATCGCTTCGGACGGCAACACGGCTCCATTTACGTACCAATGGAGTAAAGGCTCAACGGTACTCAGCGACGGCGGGCGGATCAGCGGCTCCGCCACGGCGAATCTGGTCATCAGTGACCTGGTCTCAACGGATTCCGCGGCCTATACCTGCACCATTGCAAATTCCGTTGGCAGCACCAATGCTGCCGCCAACCTGACTGTTCTGACCGGTCCAAATGACGCAGTGGGCAAATTGATTGTGAGCAATTCTCCTATTGCGTATTGGCGCATGGATGAGACGTCTGGCACGAATGCGTTTGACAATATTGGAGAGTTTGACGGTACCTACGGCCCGGACAGCACTCTCGGAAACGCCAGTATGACGCCGCCCGCGTTCCCGGGGTTCTATGCGGGGAACACCTGTGTGGGAATGATTGAGGACGACGCCAATTCAGCCATAAGCGTACCGCCATTGAACTTGAACACCAACACGGTGACGATGATCGCATGGCTCAATCCGGCGGAAGGGCAGGACGAATATGCGTCCCTGATCGTATGGCGGGCAAGCGCCGCTTACGGTCTGTTGGCTTACCAACCGACAGCGGGCGCGCCAAATACGCTAAGCTTCATCTGGAACAATATCGGCTGGTATGAAAATTCGGGTCTTGTTCTTCCGACCAACCAGTGGTGTATGGCTGCCCTGGTGGTGACCGCGACAAACGACACTCTTTACCTCGGCTCCCAGGGCGCGCTTAATAGCTATACGAGTGCCAACAACAACCCGCCTGCCGCATTTAATACGAGCATGTTCATCGGTTGTGACAGCGGTTCCCGTACGTTTAATGGGTTGATGGATGATATTTCTCTCTTTAACAAATCTCTGACCGCGCAACAAATTGGGGCGATTTACGCCGCAGGCGTCGGAGAGGTCCCGCCGGGCATCAGCCAGGACCCCGTCAGTGTTACAAATTACGTGGGCGGCACAGCGAACTTCAGCATACTTGCCACTGGCAGCGGCGATGCTTATCAATGGCTGGAGGGAACAACAGCGCTCACGAATGGCGGTAATATTTCGGGCGCCTATAGCACCACCTTATCTATCGCAAACGTCAGCTCGAATAATGTCGGCAATTATTCCTGCATCGTATCCAACTCGCTGGGGAGTCTTACGAGTTCTTCCGCTTCTTTGACCGTCATTCCAGTCCCTACGAACGCATATGTCGCTACGGTTGTGTCCTACGACCCGGTCGCCTATTGGCAGTTGAACGACCCGTCCGGCTCGACGGTCGCGGCGGATTATTGGGGCGGCTACAATGGCACGGTCCTTCCTGATGCTGCGCTTGGAGTCCCTGGCCCGCAGCCGCCCGCCTTCCCGGGTTTCTCAGCGAATAATACGGCATTGGAAACATCGATCGCTGACGGGAATTCCACCGTCGAAATTCCGGCGCTGAATTTAAATAAGAACACCGCGACTCTTCTAATGTGGATCAACCCCAATACCGGCGGTCCAGGCACGTTCGGCGGCCAGGTTTCTTATGCCAGTCTGTTCGCGAATCGTTCAGGCGGTTATTTTGTGTTTAATTATACCAGTGATGGGAACGATTTGAGCTATCAATGGGACGATTATGGATGGGATTCGGGAATAACGGTTCCAAACTATCAATGGGAATTCGTCGGGATGGTGATTGGGCCGACAAATACGACAGTGTATCTCGGAACTGGCGGCGCGCTGACAAATAGCTCGCTGGCAACCGTCAACGCGGTGGCAAGCATGGCCGGACCGGGTTATCTCGGCTCCGATAGCGGCAACAGTACGCGCGTGTTTGTCGGAGACATGAATAATGTGGCCTTTTTCAATCGGTCGCTGTCACCAAACGACGTGACGACGATTTACAATTCTGCGCTGGGGCTCGCAGCGATGCCGCCAATGTTGAATTGGTCTGTGACGCCATCGGGATTGGTGCTCACCTGGTACGGTCCGTTCACACTCATGGAGGCCAACAGTGTAAACGGTCCCTGGACGCCGGCCAATGTCTCATCGGGAACAACCATTCCAATGACTGGGGCAAAACAATTCTACAGGTTGGAGAATTGATACATCACCGGATAGTATTTTGCTATGATGCGTTCCGGCACCGGGTTTCGGCATGTGCCGTTCCCCGGCGCCGACGTGTGACAGGTTAAGGAGATTATGCTGCGATCTATAAAAATCGTTTTATTACAACGTCTGTTATTGTTTGCTTGCTGTTCGATGGCGATTGCCGTGTCGGCAGACGCGCAAACGCCATTGCAACTCGTCGATCCACGGATTGGCTCTGCCGCGTCGCGGTGGTTTTTCTTCACGCCCGGCGCGGAACCGTTTGGTATGGCCAAGCCCGGGCCGTGTACGGATGCGCATCTCGGAAACAAGTCCGGTTGGGAGGCTGTGGGTTACGACGGGCTTCAGACTTCGATCGAGGGTTTTGCCTGTTTTCACGAATTCCAGGTGGGAGGCGTGGTGCTTATGCCGACGCTTGGAAACCTGGTGATGGAACCTGGAGCGCCGGACAATGCCGCCGAGGGTTATCGTTCGCCGTTTGACAAGAAGGATGAAATCGCCCAAGCCGGATATTATTCGGTTCTCTTGAAAAAATATAATATTCACGCTGAATTGACAGCCACTCCGCGAGTTTCGTTTTTCCGTTATACGTTTCCACAGGCGCAAGATTCGCATCTTCTCTTCGACATCGGCGATAAACAGGGGGAAAGCGGGCCGGTGACGGATGCGTTTGTCAAATGGAGCGGCCATGGAGAAATCGAAGGATTCGTCATTACCCATCCCGAGTTCGCGCGGATTTATCAGCCGGGGGCGCATGTAAAAATGTATTTTGTAGCCCGGTTGGATAAGGAACCTGATAGCTACGGAACTTATCGCAGCGCTGAAATTCATCCCGGGGAAGACTCCATTCAAGGTCCCGGCGCCGGACTTTATTTGAATTTCAGCACGACGAACGGTGAAGCCGTGGTGGTCAAAGTAGGGCAATCCTATACGAGCCTAGCCAACGCCCGGCTAAACCTGGAGAAGGAGGCGTCCGGCCTTTCATTTGACCAGGCACTTCAAAATAATCAGCGTTGTTGGGAACAAATGCTCGGACGAATCCAAGTGGACGGAGGAAAGGAAAGCGATCGAGTGAAATTCTATACCGGCCTTTATCATGCGTTGCTCGGCCGCGGGTTGGCCAGTGACGTCAATGGCGCTTATCCGAAGAATGATGGCGGCGTTGGCCAAATTCCACTCAATGCGGACGGCGCTCCGAAATACAATTTTTTTAACACCGACGCCATGTGGGGCGCGTTCTGGGACCTGACCCAGCTTTGGGCTCTCGCGTACCCTGAATGCTACAGCCAGTTCGTGCAAGGCCAGTTGCAGATGTATAAGGATTGCGGCTGGCTGCCTGACGGGATTGCAACCGGCAAATTTGTTTCGGGGGTAGGGACGGATTTCATGGGGTTGATCATCAGCAGCGCGTACGAATATGGGATTCGCGATTATGATGTTCAGGAAGCATGGAACGCCGTCTTGAAGAATGAGGTTGGATGGCAAAATCGCCCGCCGGGAGTCGGCAAGGCGGATGTAAGAGCATTTCTGGAATATGGTTATGTGCCGCAAATCGCTGCTGAGAGCCAAATGGAGGCCGGCTCCGCTGAGGGCTCTCAATATTCAGCGTCACACACCCTGGAATACAGTTTTTCGGCTTACGCCGCCGCGGAATTCGCAAAAGAGTTGGACAAAACGGCGGACTATGACCGTCTGATGAATCTTTCCAGGGGTTGGGCACGCTTGTACGATCCGAAAACCGGGTTTATCCGGCCGAGAGATGCTTCGGGAAAGTTCATTGCCGATTTTGATCCAAAACAGCCCTGGAGAGGATTTCAGGAGGGCAATGGGTATCAGTACTTGTTTTATGTTCCGCATGATCCGGGAGGGTTGATTCACAAGATCGGCGCTGACAAATTCAATGAAAGGCTGGACTTTGCTTTTAAGCAGTCGGAGAAAGAGATGTTTGACGGCGGGGTGACATCGGATGCTTTCTCAGGCCTGCAAAGCCTCTTTAACCAGGGCAACGAACCGTGTTTGGAGATGCCCTGGTTGTTCAATTACAGTGGCAAACCCTGGCTTACTCAATATTGGGTCCGCCGTGTTTGTGACGTGTTTTACGGGACCGACGCGTTTCACGGCTATGGCTATGGCCAGGACGAAGACCAGGGTCAAATGGGTGGCTGGCTTGTGTTGGCGGGAATGGGCCTGTTCGATGTCCAGGGCGGAACGAGCACTCATCCCACCATGCAGTTGGGCACACCCTTGTTCAGCAAAGTGCAAATTCAGCTCGATCGAAAATATTATCCGGGCGACAAATTCGAAATCGACGTAACCGGCGACCCGGCAGAAAACACTTATATCGATTCGGCGATGCTAAATGGCAAAGCCCTTGACCGCTGTTGGATCAGCTGGGCGGACATTATTAACGGCGGGACCCTGGACCTGACACTGGCAAATAAACCAAACACTTCATGGGGAATTGATGATCCGCCACCTTCTGCGTCTAGCCAATAATTTCTTCACTCCAAAAACATCAACCAACAAACGACTATGACAAATGTCCATCCAATGAAGAAAAATGGCGGTATCAGCGAATCCTTAACGCAGCCGAGCATGATCCGGCCACCGGGGCGGATGACCGTTGCGGCCATGGTTGGATGTATCGCGATCCTTCTTTTTGGAGTGCGCGGCGCTTTCGCCGACGCCAATTCGATGTACTGGACCAACGCCGAAGATGTTCACAACTTTGTTTATGGAAATCTGCTGACGACGTATGGCAGTTACCGGATTGAGCCGGGTTCTTCCGAGTCGTATACGTGGTACAATGCAAGCCAGATGTACGCCGACTCGGCAATGGTTTTGTACGGCGATTCAAGGTACGTCCCTTACATTACCAACACGTATGCGTGGATGAATTATGTTTGGGACAGCGGCAGCAGTGATGGCGGCTATTTTTCCGCTGCCAACATCAATGGAACCGGCGTGAGCAGCGACCAGTATGTGGATGATAATTCCCTGACGGGAAACGCGTACCTGGATTGTTATGCGGTGACAACCGGGGCCACCCAAACAGCTTTTCTGAATTCAGCCGAGGCGATCGCCAACTGGCTGATGTATAGCGGCCAATGGGACGACACGTTCGGCGGAGGGTTCTGGTGGGACACTGGGAAGTCTCTCAAGCCCACGCAGTCGAACGGATTGGCTATGCAGTTATTCCTGCGCTTGTACCAAATCACCGGGCAGAGCTATTACCAAAGCTGGGCCAACTCAGTCAGGAGTTGGCTGGAAAGCCAGATGTACGACAGCACAAATGGACTGTATGTGTGGGAAATCGTCACAAACGGAACGCCGTCCGGCGCAAAGAGCTATGTGGAATTCGCCTATGACAACGCGGTCATGATGGACGCCGACCTGTTGTATTATCAAGTAATGCACACGAACAGCTATTTGCCAAAGGCCGAGGCCATTGCCACAAACCTGAATCAAGTACTATGGAACAGCACGTACGGAAGTTACTACATCAATACGGCGAATGGCGATGTCAGTCCTACCTACTCGGGATGGGTGTCGCAATCGCTTATTCAGCTTTATCAGGTGGACGGAAATACAACTTGGCTAAATTATGCGCAGAGCAACATCAATTACATGAACCTCCATTTGTATGACACGAACGTCGACGGCTATTACCAATATTGTAACATGGACGGCGCCGGCGTTGAAACGAACGATATGCAGGAAGTGGACCAGGCGTGGATGGAAAGGATACAAGCGCTGTTATCGAACTATCGTTAAGGGTCCTAAAACAGGATATTTTTCACAAACTCTTTGAGGTGGCCGGGTTGTTTCCGGCGTTTTCTGGTGACCACGACCAGTTCCCGCTCGAAGCGGTTCGGCAGAGGCAATCGCACCAATCGTTTTTTCCGTCCGTAGAGCGCGAGTGCCCGTACTGGAACAAAGCTGACACCCATGCCGATGGAAACGAGCGTGATGATGAGATCGAAATTATCGAGCTGAACGGCAGGCTCGATTTTCAGGTGCCAGGCGGCCATCCATTTGCGCAGCCGAGTTCCGGTGTTCGTTTCTTCGGCGAACAAAAGCCAGGTTTGCCGGGCCAGCCATGCATTCAAGGCAGTTTGCGAAGCCGTTTGACGCTGCGCGGCCAATTCGATTGGCGCTATCAGCGTGAAGGCGTCTTTGAAACGGTGTGTAACGGCCAGGGTCTGCGGGAGACGCGCCGGAGGGCATAAGATTCCGAGGTCGAGTTCGTTTGCTTCAACGGCGGTTAAAATCTCAGCGCCCGACTGGTAACAGACCGTGTATTTGATGTTCGGTTGTTGCCGGAGATTTGCGTGAAATAAGCCGGGCAAATGCGCAAGGCTGACCGAATGGGAAACACCGACGCGAATTTCCTTTTTTGCATTTGCGAAATCCTCGGTGAGGCGGCGCAGTGATTGGTCCACGTCGCCGATCAATCGGGAGGATTCCTGAAAAAGAAACTCGCCGGCTTTGGTCAGGCTCACGCTGCGCGTCGTTCGTTCCAATAGCTCGACTCCCAGGCTGTTTTCGATTCCTTGAATTTGGCGGGTAATTGCGCTTTGGGTCAGCCCGGCGGCCATGGCCGCCTTGGTAAAACTGCGATGCTTCACGACCAGGTTGAACAGGGACAACTCGTACAGATCGAATGGCGAGGTTTGAAGGAACTGATTCATATAACGCATGAATATATTACACTAATGAATTTCATGCAACGAACATTCCGTGAGAAGGTAGCGGCGAAAGGAAAAGCTAATGGCAGACAAAAATTTAAAATATACGGAAAATGTTGGTGGACGATATTACGTGGACAACACATGCATTGACTGCGACCAATGCCGTACTATTGCGCCGAAATTCTTCAAGCGGTGCGATGAGGGCGGCTATTCGTACGTCTATCAGCAACCGCAGACCCCTGAAGAACTTGCCCAGGCCGAAGAAGCGCGGACGTCATGTCCAACCGAGACCATCGGAAATGATGGTGAATGAATATCGGGGTCCTGAGCCACCGGATCGAAATTGAATCGCTTTTTCAATGGACACGATTGGGAAGGCGCGTAAGTTAAAAGCTGATTTGGAGTATTTTAAAAGCTAAAGGAACGTATGCCCATCCAATTGCATCTGATTCGTGCGAGTGACTTTATTTGCATCGATCCCGACGAACACCTCGACTTTGAAGAGAGCAAGAAGGCGCTTCAAAAACTGGTGCCGGCCTGCCGAAAGCGCGGGCTCAACCACGCCATGATAGATTTACGGGACGTGCCCGCGTCGGACAAACCGCGATTTACAAACGCCGAACTGGCGGGGCTGGTCGGGGCATTTCGTGAAGCGGGTTGCTCGCGGAGCCTGCGGCTGGCGGTCCTTTACCGGCGGGACATTTATGGCGGCATTCGGAATTTCACATTCTTCAGCCGGATGCGGGGCCTCCAGGTCCAGGCGTTCGACGAATTTGAAAGCGCAATTCATTGGCTGTGAAATGGCCTGGAAATATCGGTAGAAGAGAAAAATGGACTTAAGGCGCCCATTCTCCAGCGCCACGTAAAACATCGAACGGCGGATTTCGCCGATGGAATTCATAGCGCCATCGCGATCGCTCCGGCCCGCCGGCCAAGGGTAAAGCACCCGTAAAATCTGCGGACCGGCGTGGGTGTGGGGAACAATTGAACCGTTCCCACTCCTGTCCTTGACATCGTATACACTGTAAACGACGCTTTGGACATGCCGACGATCGTCCAGTCATGCCGAATTGACGCTGAACACGCTGCTCTGCTCTCGCGCCAGGCGCGGCGGCGTCATTTGGAAGTGTCCACTCTGAGCAGCCTTTACCTCAAGGAAAAGGCGCTGGAAGAGGAGTATCCCGGCATAGGGTTTCGCGACTCGGTTGGTGGACGGGAGGCATACGTCCAGGGACACCGGGTTGCTGTTTGGGAGGTGGCCGATGTATATCGTGAAACGAAATCCGTGGCGCGGATAGCAGAGCATTTCCGCTGGCCGCCGGCGCTGGTCAGGTGCGCGCTGGCTTACGCCAAAAAGTTCGCCGGTGAAATGGCGCAACAACGTGAAGCCGAGGTGGCGGCGTGAAGCCGCGGCTGCTGGCCGACGAGAATACGTCACATCGGATGGTGTCAGCGTGCCTGCAGATTGAAACCAACTTCCCGATAATTCATATTTCCGAATGGCGCGAAGGTGCCTGTCTCTCGCTCAAGGACCCGGCCTTGCTCATGACGCTTCGGGAAGCCGGGATGGTTCTTGTGAGTTTTGATCGAACCAGCCTCGCAATGCACGCGGGCGATCTGACCCGTGAAGGGCTGGGTCATGCTGGTGTCATTCTGTTTCGCCGGTCAGTGCCCACGGTGGCTTATGGCAAACAATCTCGATTGCTGGTCGAATTCTGGCATAACGCGGCCAATTGGGATTGGGCTGACCGGGTTGGATACCTGCCGATAAGTAAGGCGCAGGCTGAACGCTAATATTTTTGTTTCGAGGACGATTTGCCGTCCTGCCCAATTTGACAAGAGTGCTTCCTCTTCGGATAGTATGACGGGAGCCGAAAATTAAAACCGCATGGTCACGAAAATCTTTACTCCGCTGGAGCGCGACCCGCTTTGGTACAAAGCCGGTGTCATTTATGAAGTTCATGTGCGGGCTTTTTTTGACAGCAATGCCGACGGCACCGGCGATTTCCGCGGATTGACTCAAAAACTGGATTACCTGCGGGACCTCGGCGTCACGGCCATCTGGCTGCTGCCGTTTTATCCCTCCCCGCTCAAGGACGACGGTTATGACATTGCTGATTACATGACGGTGCATCCGATGTACGGGACGCTGGCTGATTTCAAGGTTTTTCTGCGCGAGGCGCATCGCCGCGGCCTGCGTGTGATTACGGAATTGGTTCTTAATCATACGTCGGACAAGCATCCGTGGTTTCAACGCTCGCGCCGGGCCAAACCGGGCAGCCACTGGCGTGACTATTACGTTTGGTCGGATTCGCCGGAGAAATACGCGGGCACGCGGATCATTTTCAAAGACACGGAACTTTCGAACTGGACGTGGGATGGCGTGGCCAACGCTTATTACTGGCACCGGTTCTATTCGCATCAACCGGATTTGAATTTCGATAATCCGGTGGTCCATCGCGAGATGTTTAAGGTGCTGGATTTTTGGTTTGGGATGGGCGTGGACGGCGTGCGGCTGGATGCTGTGCCGTATCTTTATGAGCGCGAAGGGACTGGTTGCGAAAACCTGCCCGAGACGCACGAGTTTCTCAAAATACTCCGCAAACACGTGGACGAAAAATATGGCGATCGAATGTTGCTGGCGGAAGCGAATCAGTGGCCCGATGATGCTGTCGCCTATTTTGGCGGCGGCAAAGGCGACGAATGCCACATGGCTTTTCATTTTCCGCTCATGCCCCGGCTTTTCATGGCGCTGCGAATGGAGGACCGAATTCCGATTGTGGACATTTTGCAGCAGACGCCGCCGATACCCGAGACTGCGCAGTGGGCGCTGTTCCTGCGGAATCATGATGAATTGACTTTGGAAATGGTGACGGATGAAGAGCGGGATTACATGTACCGGATGTACGCGCACATTTACCAGGCGCGCCTGAACCTCGGCATCCGGCGCCGGCTCGCGCCGCTATTGGGCAATGACCGCCGGCGAATCGAGTTGCTCAACGCGCTGCTGTTTTCGTTGCCCGGCACGCCGGTGATTTATTACGGCGATGAGATTGGCATCGGCGAAAACATTTACCTGGGGGACCGCAACGGTGTTCGCACACCCATGCAGTGGAGCGCGGACAAAAACGCCGGTTTTTCACGGGCCAATCCGCAAAGCCTGTATCTGCCGATCAATTTGGACCCGGAAAACCACTACGAAGCCGTGAACGTGGACGTGCAGCAGCGCAATCCGCATTCGCTGCTTTGGTGGATGAGGCGGCTGATCACACTGCGGAAACGCTGGCGCGCGTTCGGCCTTGGGACGATGGAATTTCTTCAGCCGGAGAACCGCAAAATTTTCGCATGCATCCGGCGCTACCAGGATGAAACCATATTGGTGGTTGCCAATCTTTCGCGGTTTGTCCAGCCGGTGGAGTTGGATTTGAAGGCGTTTCAGAAGCGGGTTCCGGTGGAACTGTTTGGCCTGACCGAATTTCCGGTGATTACCGAAAAGCCGTATTTCCTGACGCTGGGGCCGCACGCGTTTTATTGGTTTTCCCTCGAGGCCAGGACTGCGGCGCAGGTCCAGGCCGTGGGCGCCCCGGTGGGGCCGGGCGCGCGGCAATTGTTCAATGTGAATACCGATTGGGCGGAAATTTTCAACGATTATCATCAAGTGCAATTCGAGCGCGCGCTTCAGTCATGGCTGGTTTCGCGCCGATGGTTTTCGGGCAAGGCGCGCACGGTCAAAGGAGTTCATGTGCGCGAACTGATTCCCGTTCCGCTATCGAATTGTGCCATGGCGTATTTTGCCTTTCTCCAGGTTGAATACACGCAGAATGAGCCGGACATTTATGTGCTGCCGCTGGCGTGCGCATTTGGCGCGCAAATGGACGCGGTTTGCCGTGATTGGGCGCCGCTGGCGATCGCGCGGGTCAGCATAAAAACGCCGCAGGCGGAGGGCGTTCTCTATGATGCCATTTCCAACAAGGAATTTTGCCGCATCCTGCTGGATGCGATAGCCAGCCGCCGCAGTTTGCCGGGAAGCCACGGGAATTTGACATCCATGCACACGAGCCATTTGCGCCAGTTGCGAATGGCCGGCTCACTAAACCTGGAACCTTCCGTGGGCAAGGCTGAGCAAAGCAATTCGTCCGTGCTTTTTGGCGACAAACTGATTCTTAAATTGTTCCGGCGGCTGGACCAGGGAGAAAATCCCGAGTTCCAAATCAGCCGGCTTTTGACGGCGCGACGGTTTCCGTATTCCCCTCCGCTGGCTGGAGCGATGGAATATCACGGCGAACGGGAGGAACCTATGACGGTGGCTGTGTTGGATGCTTTCCTGCCCAAGTGCAAGGATGCCTGGGAATTTACCCTGGATACGCTGGGCCGGTTTTACGAACGGGTCGAGAGTCTGCCACCGGAGCACGGCCTCGCGGATGCCCCGGTTATCCCATTGGACAAACTGGCTGCGGTGGGACCATCGCCGGACGAGGTGGCAATGGTCGGCGCCTATATTGAAAACGCGCGGATGCTTGGCCAGCGTACGGCAGCGATGCACCTGGCCCTGGCCGCGGAAACGACGGACAAGCGGTTCACCCTCGAGCCGTTCACGCCGCATTTCCAGCGCGGGCTGTTCCAATCTTTTCGAAACCTGACCCGCCAAAATTTCCAATTGCTGGCGAGAAAACTCAACACACTGGCGCCGGATGTTCAGGCGCTTGCCGACAAAGTCATTGCCCTGGAACCGGATATCCTGAAGCGGTTGAGCGCCATTTATTCGCGCCGCATAGACGCATGGCGCATGCGACAACACGGGGATTATCATTTGGGCCAGGTCCTTTACGACGGCAAAGATTTTTGGATCATTGATTTCGAGGGCGAGCCGTCATTATCCATCAGCGAGCGTTGTCTCAAACGTCCGCCGATGAGTGATGTGGCGAGCATGATACGGTCATTCCATTACGCGGCGCAGGCCGGATTGCTGAAGGAAGTCGAAAGCGGCGGCGCACCGGGCCAGACGGATGCCCTGACACGGTGGGGACAATTTTGGGCGCGCCACGTTTCGGCGATTTTTTATCGGGCGTACCTGGACGCAACAAAGGGTGCCGCGTTTCTGCCGCGCAAAGAGGAGGACTTGCATCTTCTGACGAACATTTTCCTGCTGCGGAAAGCGATCTATGAACTGGGTTATGAACTGAATTCGCGGCCGGATTGGGTGAAGATACCGTTGAAGGGAATTATCGATTTGATGAGGGGATGAGAAGAATTGGATTTGTGGATTGATGGATTGATGGATTGATGGGGAGAGTCAATCGTCCCGATAGGGACGTTCGGAAATAGTCCGGCGTTTCAACGCCGGGTTTAGACGGAATAAATCCCAAGTCCCGAAGGGACGGCTGACTTCCGCGCCCGATGCGCCTTCAATTTTGGAGATTTTTCGGGGGAGCCCTTTCGACTTTTTTTCCATGCATTGGGGCCATGAACCCGATTAGAAACATCGAACATCCAACATCGAACGCCGAAGGACGGGCCGTTCGATGTTCGATGTTCGGTGTTTCCGACGGTTCACTGAGGCCGCCTATAGGCGGGACCCCGAACCCGGTTTGACGGAATCGGCGATTTGGTAGTTATAGATCGCGCCGGCCTGGGCGCAGAATTCCTCGATTTCTTTTTTCTGGGCGTTCTTTGAAAATACCAATCGCTGTATGCCCTTCTTCGTTTCTATTTCAAGGAAATATCTCTCTTTCAATGTGTCGAAAATCAACGAGGCGCCGATAATTCCGAAGGCGACCATGCCCAGTTCGTACCGGTAGCCGCGCATGGCGATAAAGAATTCAACGAGGCCAAAAACGCCGACGAGCCCGAGGATAATGCCAATGGAGATGGTGAGGATTGGGCGATGGTCAGAGCGGCCGAATTTTAGCGTGATGCGATCAATCTCGTTTGCAGGGACAAAGATCACAATTTTTTTGCCGTGAGTTTCGGCAAGTCCGCGCGAGGAAAGAACGATAGTATCGCACTTCAGGACCGGTTTTTCTTCGCTGGTTTGCATGAATGTTGCCCTGTAAACGGCTGGAAATTGCGCTAAAAACGGTTCGAATTCAAGGCGCGAAGCCATTTTCACCGAATCGTTTCTTGACCTTTCCATATTAGATGGCACAATGTCCGGCTCGATTTATAGTTTTAAAAGATTAAGGAAAAATGCAGCACATTCGAAATATCGCGATTATCGCGCACGTTGATCATGGCAAGACCACCCTGGTGGATTGCCTTCTCAAGCAGTCCGGAACGTTTCGGGCGAACCAGGCCGAGACACAAACCGAACGGCTGATGGATTCCATGGACCTCGAGCGCGAAAAGGGCATCACCATCCGCGCCAAGAACGCGGCATTCAAATACAAGGACTTTCACGTCAATATCGTGGACACGCCCGGCCATGCCGATTTCGGCGGGGAAGTCGAGCGCATCATGAACATGATTGACGGGGTGCTGCTGGTGGTGGATGCCGCCGAGGGACCGCAGGCCCAGACCCGTTTCGTATTGCGCAAAGCGCTTGAAGCGGGCGCCAAGCCGATTGTCGTGATCAATAAAATTGACCGCGAAAATGCCAATCCGAAAAAAGTCCTCGACCAGGTGTTCGAATTATTCATGTCCCTCAATGCGACGGACGAGCAGTTGGATTTTCCGTTTATTTACTGTTCCGCCAAGGCCGGTTACGCGAAGTTGGACCTCAATGACGCGAGCACGACCATGGAGCCGTTGTTCGAAACGATTACGAAACACATTCCGCCGCCGCGAGCGCGTGCCGGCGAAGGTTTCCAGGTGCTCATAGCGAACCTGGATTACAGCGATTACCTGGGCCGAATCGCCTTTGGCAAAATTTACGAAGGCAAAATCAAGGTGGGCGACGCGGCGATTTGCCGGCATGGCGATGGCAGAATTACGCGCAACAAAATCACGATGATTTACCATTTCGAGGGCATGAAACGCATCGAAGTCCAGGAAGCCCACGCGGGCGACATTATCGGTGTGACAGGGTTTGAAGAAGTCTTCATCGGTGAATCGGTATGCGACAGCGAGGCGCGCCCGGCGTTGCCTTACATCCCGATTGATCCGCCGACGATTCAAATGGAATTTGCGGTCAACGACGGTCCGCTGGCCGGCAAGGACGGCAAACTCGTGACCGCCCGTCACATTTGGGAACGGTTGCAAAAGGAAATCCGGACCAATGTCGCCCTGCGGGTCGCCCAGACAGCCGATCCCAAGGTGTTTGCCGTGAGCGGGCGGGGTGAAATGCAAATCGCGATTCTCGTCGAACAAATGCGGCGCGAGGGGCATGAAGTCCTGGTTTCGCGTCCGGAAGTCCTTTGGAAAAAAGGGCCGACCGGGGAATTGCTCGAGCCGATTGAAAAATTGTTTGTTGAAGTGCCCTCGGAAAATCTTGGGGCGGTCATGGAGAATCTTTCTTTCCGCAAAGCCCAGATCACGAATATGAACCACGTGGGCGCCCATGTTTCCGTTGAGGCGCTGGTTCCGATGCGCGGCATCATTGGCTTTGAAACGGACCTGGTGAACATGACGCGCGGACTCGGGGTCATGAGCCATTTGTTTCATGAATACGGCGCTGACCGCGGCGAAATCGCGGCGCGCAAAAATGGTTCGCTCGTTTCGATGGATGCCGGAGAAGCGACCAGTTACGCGTTGAACATGATCCAGGAACGCGGCCGGTTGATGGTTGAGCCGGGCGATGAAGTGTATGTCGGGATGATTGTGGGTGAAAACGCCCGGGAAAACGATATTCCCGTGAATCCTGTGAAGGAAAAGCGCCTGACGAACATGCGCTCGCAGGGTGAAGGCAAGGGCATTCAACTCGCTCCGCCGCTGAAGCTAAGCCTCGAGCGCGCGCTCGAATACATCGACGTGGACGAATTTGTGGAAGCGACACCGAAGAATCTGCGGCTGCGGAAGCGAATTCTGGATGAAAACCAGCGGAAGCGATCTGAGAAGTCCAGGATTTTGAAGTTCGTGGAGAATTGAGGATGGCGTTGTATCGTTAAAACGGACTTAACGCCCGGGCGTCATTGCTCTTGTCAGAATGCCTAAGATGGCGGATATTTTGGATGCATGAGCATTACTGGTGAAAAAGTGGCTGAAATAATGGCCCTGCCGCAAGAAGACCGGGCATACCTGGCTCAAAAGCTTATTGCCAGCCTCGACGATACTGTGGACGAAGATGTCGAGGAGCAGTGGAATGCGGAAATTGACCGGCGGTCGCGAGAGATGGAAGAAGGCCGGGTGGACATGCGCCCGGAGGAAGAAGTCATTAAGGAGATCCGAAACAAGCTCCATGCGCGTCGTCAGACATCCTGACTATCTTGCTCGCTGAGTGATAGGCGGCAAATTCATTCGGATGAATGATGAATGAGCAACTGCTTGAAAATCACCTCCAAAGGGGTTGCATTATCCAAATTGGCTTAACGGGATAATTCGTGTGAACTACCGCAACCCCGGGAAATAAGGATGCAAGGTTCGTGAATATCAGTGGCCGTCGGAGAATGTACTTTGGATCTCCAACGCTCAATTGCAACAGCTTTTCTGTGGGAGAATAAAGCTCCACGAATGCCACGTCTCCGTAATGCTCTGTCTGGTTGCGAGGCGAAAGCCATGATATGTCGTAAATCGGCACGAAATTCCTCTTGGTGAATTGCGCGCTTCGCGGCAGGCCATTCCAGAAATGACTGGGCTCGATCTCGACTTTACAATTCTTGTTCAGCCTTCCGACGTCCACCTGCACAGCTTCCAGCCATTGCGTAGCCAGTTCGTATGCCAAATTGGTATTGAGATCAGCCATTGGCAAGGCGAGTTGCCTCCGCAAAGCGACGCACGCTTGGTCATAATTCGCGATTGTGCAACTGTTAAACTTATTTCCGGCGGTAACTCCGTAAGTGTAATATTTAGTCGTGATGCTTCCGATCATCTTATAAGCATAGGCAAATCCGAATGGGCTGATATGATATTCGACGAGGTTCGATTCCGTTATTGGCAATCCCTCCGGTAGAGCCAATTCTTTGGCAGCTCGGTTCGCTTCCTCAGTGACCAATTTCAACGCTTCTTCCTGATAAGCCAGCGTTGTAAAACGGTGATTCACATAAACAACATTCCCATTGGTATCTACGCTTCTTGGAACGCCCGGCGGCAGTTGGCGCCCGGCATTATCGTAGCTAGGCAGCAGTGGACGCGTGCCGTCGATCGAGTCTTCCGAGCCCCGCACATCCAAGGCCGCCAAGGTGGTGGCCCAAACAAGGATTTCAAGTAGGCGTCGGCATCTAGACAAAAATCGATGCTTACTGCGTATCAATTGGAGACACATAAAGACCATCATAATTGGGATCCACGCTGCCCCGTGTCAGCCCTGAATGGCCGATGACATAGATCGGGCTAGTAACGATGTTTGTCGCGGGAATATAATAGTCGTAGTTTTGGCCGTCAACTCCTGCTTCGCCGGAGATATGATAGAATTGCGCGTTGGTCGGCACGGGGAAAGGGGCGATGTTGGGCTGCTGAACAGAGGCGGAGTGGATGCATATTGCGAGGGCGTAGTTATCTAGCCAAAGCTCGTACATGTCGTTCAAAGCTTCAGCGTAGGCCAATGCCACGTTCTCGGTTTCGGCAGTATCAACGGACGGATTCAACCAGCCGGTGGTATCCTTCCCCCAGCCAACGAACGCTTGCGGTCCCAGTTTGTAACGCGCTGCACTATTCGTCGCCCATATTGGGAAAATGCCGAAAGCCTGCCGCCATTCCGGCGTCGAAGCTGTAGAGCATCCGTCCAGGAATACAAATCTATAGGGGTTTTTCACGCTGATGATCTGCCAACCATAATAATTGGTCAGAACATCGGCGACTTCGGGCGCCCATAGCACGACACTGTCATCGTAGCTGGCGATAGCAGGACCCGATCCATGCGCATAGGCAAAGAAGTTTTTTGTGGAGCCGTTTGCCATTGTCGGATACAGCCAATTGGTGACTTCTGATTGGGAAGTCAAATATCCGGGCCAGCCTTCGCTCGTTCCGTTGCCATGGTTATTGTTGTCCTCGCCGGTATAGTTATTGAAGGTCGAACTGTAGTTGTCCTTGATGGTATTGGGGTTCGTCGTAGGCGTCAATAGGAGATCAACAACACCTTGCAGGCCATTCCACACCACTCCATAATCTTCAAACTGGCCGGAGAAGTTGCCGTTTGCCGGCGTATAAACGTACATGAAATCAAAGCCGTTGCCCTGTTCTGTGACGTTTAGCTGTGGCATTCTTCGCTTGTGTCGTTTGTGCGTCGTTTGCTTCGCCGGGTTGTATACACCTGACTGCCCAAAGCCAGAATCCAAAAGCGTGACATCATAGACCGCATCCACTTCTGCACCCGTGAATGGAGTGTCGTCGTCGGCGTATGTGCCGTTCCAATTCTCTTGAATCATCCCGTTCGATGTCGAATTTGTGATTGCGGTGATGAGCGTTTCCGGGTTCGTCGATGGGTCGTAGAGCGAAATGACGTAGCTAGCGTCCAGCTCCGGCAGTTGCGCGTCGAGATAGGCGCCGTTCGTGTCGAAGTAAGAGTCGCTCTCGAAGAATTGGAGGACGTTATCGGAGTAGTATGGCAGCAGCGGACCGCTGCCCAAGTTAACCGAAGTCGGACCGCCTGATTCGTTCAATGTGAATTGAGCCTGCAGGAAATGCTGTCCCGGCGGCTCATACGTCGTGTTCCAGTTCAAAAGAGTGTTTCCGTCAGCGGCATTTGTGATATCTTCCAAAGAAACGCAAACACCATTGAAAAATAGCTGCGCGATTCCGGTGTTCGTCACGATGTTGTAGCTTACCGGTATCTCGAAGGTAGCAATTTCAGCCTGTGGGCCGCTGACCCCCTCTAACACGAGCGGATTCCCTGAATCGAGAGGATTTATTCCGAGCGCGGCTTTGACGCGGCCAACCAACCCGTCGCCCGAGAGGTCAATGTCCAAATAAACTGAATTTGATGGGTCAGGATTCACGCCGTCCGTCATCGGGTTATACGGATCCGTCTCGCCTGGGTCAACGATACCATTGCCATTGGCATCTTCAACGTAATCCGGAATCCCGTCGGCATCACTGTCCAGAGGAAAACTGTTTGTAGCTGCGACGTAGTGCAAGCCAATATTCACAGGCAGGTTTGCCGAGTCTTTGACTTCATTCGTAAATGCTGTGTATTGCGCCAGCCCAGCCGCTCCAGCCGTTTGGCTGCCAGCCTGATATAGGGGTGTCAATGTGGAGATATAGTAGTTGCCAAATGGTCCACTGGCATACGGCGGCGCAGAACTCAAAACCACTTCGTTAAGGCCGTTGGTTGTTCCATCTCCGGGTGAAGTCGGCTGCAATTGAGTTATGTCCCCGTTAAAAAATGTACTCGGCAGCGGCCAGTAAGCGTTGTAATCATAATCGAACGGTAGGCTGGTTATTTCAAAAAATTGCGGCTCGTCGAACAGATTATCAGTAAACGTCCAATTTCCTGCCGTTGCGGGAATAGGCACAATCACGAATTCTCCGTGCGTCCGAAAGAGATTGTTCCGCGCCACAAACGCCAGGTTGACATTTACCACTCCGCCGTACCAGTCGTAGGTTGGTTGGAGGTCGATCTGGACCGAATCAAAAAGGTTGTTGTTCCACGATACAACGCCGGAACCGTAAAAGGTCGTATAAGGGATGCCAAAAATCCCGGATCATCACCATACAATCCGGTGCTGTCCGGCTCACCTAAACTGATTTGGCCGTCAACCAGCTCGCAATCCCGCATTGTCCAGTTTACCACGCTGTTATAGGAATCCATTGATTCCCCGGCTGAGTCCATTCCACTCCAAACCTCGTATGCTCGTGGTGCCGCGTAAAAGTCACAGAAGCGAAAGTCCAGAGTCGGGCCAATGTCATTGGTGTTGCCCTGAAAATCGGGAACAAAGTCGCTGAAACAGGGAGATAAATACTGCTCATCAACCATTTGGGCATCTGCAAAGACGATTGGCTTATTCGGCGCACCGTGGGCGATAAACGACGAATATTCACGCTCATCAAATCCCCAATCCGAAAGATAGGCCGTTCCCAAACCATATTGGTTTATGTTCTCGCGGAAACCGATTGCAGTGCCTGGCTCAACGGTAATAGAACCAAAGTTTGTCAGCGCGGCTACGGTATAATCCAGCGCATCGTAAAAGTAGCCGATGTATGGGGGGCCGTTTGTGTAACGTGGGATTTGCGGAAAAAGAGTGAGGTTTCCCGAGATTGAGCTTTGGGCCGGGAATGCGATCGGGGCGTATGTCGTTTTCGAGTGAAATTCGTTCAGCAAACTCGGTGTCACGTTTGTTGTTCCCATGTTGTGCAACGAACAACCGATGGCGAGATAATAGTTGCCCGATGCATTCGTCTGAAAAATGGAATAACCAGGATCGATCGAAGTATTCGGAGCGAAATATGCGGAAGCACTGCCGACATTGCCAAGGACAATACAGTTCGTAAGGCCAATGAAAGCCGCCGGGATTGAAGAATCACAAAAGTTCGCTGCGTCCACCGTCACATGTTCGGCAGTTATGGCAAAATCGTTCGTCAGGGCGGCCAGTGCGTCGAAACATTCAGCGAACAGGACATTGTGCAATCGGTCGATGCCGCCAAATTCATTGATGACGCCCGCGTTACACTGGAAGAATTGGCAATCCCATACATCCAAGCACCCACCTGCCGGGGTCGCCAGCGCTTCATCAGCATACCGAAAATGGACGTTTTCGACGGATGCACTTTCGGCCAAAGTCAAATCCAGATAAGGAACACCTGTGGGAACTGGAGCAGGAGGGCCATAACTCCACCACTCCCCATATTCGTCATCATCGACCGTCGTCAGGATCGAAGGGTTATAGGCAGTTCCTTTGCAACAAAGCGTCCCCATAATTTGCAAGCTTGGAAACTGCTGGGTGTAATCATATTTCAAGACCGTGCCCCCTTCGAACGTCGTCTTTCCATACAATTGAACCGTTGAGCCAATATAATATTCAAAGCCGTCGCGGAAAGTGTAATCCTGTCGTGGCCCTAAAACGACCATGTCATCTGGATCGCCAAGATCTCCATCCACCGCTAATGTGGCTGTTTGACTGGTGACTGTTCCCGCCGCGCTCGTGATGACACATGCGTAGTCTCCCGCGTTTGTGGTCTGGACGAGATCTATTGTATAGCTGCTACCGGTAGCGTCAAATATGTTTGTGCCATCGAATGTCCACTGATACGAAAGCGCTGTACCGTCAGCATCAACCGAGAACGTTACCGTGTCCCCTACGAATACTTCTTGCGACATTGGTTGCGTGTAGATGGTGACGGCAGCCATTCGCGCCCAGACAAATAGGTTGGTGCGGCCGTTTTGCGACAGGGACACGGGTGTGACGTTGCCAACCGCTCCGGTGACAGTCATTTCGGACGTCCACAATGGCAAAAGGAGGTCCGTTTTCGTAAGGACATCATAAAAGTCGCCGTTAATGGTGTTATGAATCAGGACATTGAAAACGTTGGAAACCGACAGGGCGTTTGTGGGCACTTCAAGCCATAAGGAATTGGTGTCGATGCTCATCCCACCGCCGGCCTCCGGGAAGAATGTATCGGTGTCGTTTGTCGTCTCTTCAGCCTCCAGCGCAGCATAATCCACCGACCGGTCGTCAATGATGAAGTCGGGATTTGTGCTGACCTGATAGACCGGCAGATCGGGATAAAGGTCAAATGGGAGCGGGCCAGGCGCCGTCAACATCCAGTACGTGCCGTAAGCCCCACTATTCGTATTCACCACAAGCGGCACAGATAGGGGCGGTTGCGGCTCCGCCATCAAATTTGTAATAACTTCGACCGCCGACGGGTTGTTCTGGAAAATCGAAAGAATGGGAGCCGGCGGCGCTCCTTCAAGCAGTATTGCGGCCGGCCCGAAAAATACGGCGGCAGCAGCCAATACCAGCAGATGGAACTTCAATAGTAAGCTCCAGATGTTTATTTTGGTTTTATTTTTTTTCATAGCCCTCTGATTCAATTCCGACGAGGTTTAATCTTTTCTGTTCTTAAGACAAGAAACAATTCAGCAACAAAATCTGCTTTCCTGTAATATCCAAACGCAAGCCAATTTGCGTTTGTTTTGTCATTTCACCATGCGCGCCGGAGTCTGTAAAGAAAAATCATCACGCATGCGTGATGATGTTTTTGTCACGTTTCGGATGTGCAGCGCAACTTGGACAGACAATTGGCGAAATATCTACGAAAAGCGCGCGGCGACCTTTCCTATGCCGAATTCGCGAAAAAGAGTGGCGTTTCGCATCAAACCCTTTTCCGCATTGAGCACGGCGAGCACCATCTGACTTTGGATAAGCTTGAAACGGTCCTCGTGAAATTGAAAATTCGTTTGAAGGATATCTTCCCGGGCGAATTCTGACTCGTTCACTAAAAATCGGCGCGTTTTCCAAGAAAACGCCACTGTTTTGAGTTGGAACGAGGTTATTGACCGGCGTTCGCGGAAACTGAAACAATCTGCATGCGCGTCGTCAGAAATCCCGACGTCTCGCGAAAATCGGAATAAGCCGGTAACGTTAATGTAACTTTTGTTGCTTTTCGTGTTGCCAAAATGTTGCCAACTAAACCATTGGCATTCAACGATGTAGCCGATGTAGCCGATTTTTCGAGCAATCATCAAACCATAACCATTACAGCCACATGCATTGCATGTATTCGTCCGTGCCGATAGCCAAGACAGTCCAGAACCCTGTCGTTTCCGCCCGCATTGGCCCGATCCGCCAATTCCCCAATAAAACCGCGCTTTTTATCAAAAGCGCCGTTCGTTTCCGTTTCCCCGCCTATGCCCAAAAAATGTGTGTACCAGTGCCGGTCAGTGTCTGATGGGCAGGTGGCGCCGCCATGCCGTGTTCGGCGTTCAGTGTTCAATGTTGGGCGTTCGACGTTCGATGTTTCGCAAGCAGCCGTACCGCACTGCTAAATAAGCTCGCATTGATTGCCGGGAGGGGACATTATTTCAGGTGCTGTGTTTGAGTTTTTATTCAAAGTTTGGGGTCTGGCAAAGGCCTATCGGTTCAGGCTGTTCCTGGGGGTGGTGACCGGCGTTATAAGCGGGTTTATGTACCCGCTGTTGTTGGGGACGATTGTGCTCGTTTATAGCGCGGTTTTTGGGGACCAGTCGGGTTTAACGGCCTCTTCGGGAGGCCGGGCTTCAATCTTCGAGCCAAAGTTTGTCCAAACGTGGCTTGACAACGTCCATGCCGCAATGGAAAGCGACGTGAAGTCGCACCCATGGTCGATAGTCGCGTTGGTGGCCTCAATCCCCGTCGTCATGGGTTTGCGGGGGTTGTTTGGTGTTTTAAACGTTTATTTCCTGCAATGGGTGGCCAGCCGGTCCATCGCGGATTTGCGGACCAGGCTGTTCCGGCATTTACTGGATTTGTCGGCCGGGTTTTACAATGAGAATTCGACCGGCCAGCTGTTGTCGCGCGTGATGAATGACACCAGCATGTTGCAGACGATTTTGGGAAATGCGACCACGACCATTGTCCGGGACCCTGTCACACTGGTCGTGCTTATCAGTTCATTGTTGGTGTTCCAGGCCAAATTGACGCTGATAGCGGTTATTGTTATGCCGGTGTGCCTGGTTCCGATCATCATTTTCAACAAAAAAATCCGGCGTTCCAGCCGTGAAATGCAGGCGCGTTCGGCCGATTTGACGGAAACGATGACGGAGTCATTTACCGGATACCGCATGATCAAGGCCTACAACCTGGAAGACATTGTCACGGCGGAATTTCAGAACACGACGCGCGGAGCGGTGAGCCACTATATGCGTATTGTGCGCGCCAGCGGTATCCCGGGGCCGCTGATTGAATTTTTTGGTTCGTGCGGCGTGGCGCTCCTGTTGGCCTATGTGATTTATCACCGCCAGCCGATCCAGAATTTCATCCAATTGGTCGGCAGCGTATTCATGATTTATGCGCCGCTGAAAAACCTGAACATGCTGCACAATTGGATTACCCAGGGGCAGGCTGCAAGCGAACGTGTATTCGAGCTTCTCGCCACCAAAAACTCGGTGCCCGAGCCGGCGCAACCGAAAAAGCTGAATGCCAATGGCGCGGACGTGGTATTTGAGAACCTCAGTTTCAATTACGGGGAAAAGCCGGTGCTGAGAAACATCAACCTGACCGTCAAATCCGGGCAGCTTGTTGCGCTGGTAGGCGCCAGCGGTTCAGGCAAAACCACAATCGCGAATTTGCTTCTGCGATTTTACGATCCGCAACAGGGCGCCATCCGGATTGGCGGCGTGGACATTCGAGACGTTTTGACGCGCGATTTGCGCGATCATATCGCGGTGGTTTCGCAGGAAGTCATTCTGTTTGATGAGACCATCCGCAGGAACATCGAGCTGGGCCGGCCCGGTGCGACCGAAGAAGACATTATCGCGGCGGCCAAACACGCCCATGCGTACGATTTTATCATGTCTAACCCTGACGGCTTCGACACGCTGATTGGTGAAAAGGGGGTAAAATTGTCCGGCGGCCAGCGCCAGCGAATTGCCATTGCGCGGGCGGTGGTGCGCAACGCGCCGATTCTCCTTCTGGACGAAGCCACTAGCGCGCTGGATAACGAAGTTGAGCGCGCGGTGCAGGCGACGCTCGATGAGTTGATGACCGAGTGCACGACCCTTTGCATTGCGCATCGCCTTTCGACCATCATGCATGCGGATCTAATCGTCGTTCTGGACAAGGGCCGGATTGTTGAAACGGGACGGCACGAGGAATTGATTCAGAGAGGCGGCGTTTATCAAAAACTGTACGAACTTTCCGAAGGCGGCCGCCTTTCGAGCCCGGAAAAGGAACCGGCTATTCTCCAATAAAGTGAAGCACGGCGCGGCGTGAATGAGGGCGCGCGCGGTGTTCCCATAAAAAGATTCCCTGCCACGTGCCCAGCGCCATTTGGCCGTTGCGGACCGGGATGTTCAGATTGACAGTCGTCAGGGCAGTGCGGACGTGCGCGGGCATGTCATCGTCCCCTTCAATGGTGTGCTCAAAGATGGGGTCGCCGTCGGGAACAAGCCGCTCGAAAAATCTTTCAAAATCCCCCCGAACGTCCGGGCTGGCATTTTCCTGGATGAGCAGCGAGGCGGATGTATGCTGCAAATGGATGGTCAGCAGCCCGTCGCGAAATTTGTTTTGGGCGATCCACCGTTCCACTTCGAGAGTAAATTCATAGAGGCCGCGTCCGCGCGTCGAAATGCTGACTTCGTGGAAGGATTGTCGAAACATGGCGGCACGATTTCATTGCCCCGGATTATTCGCGGCGGTGGTCGTGCTGAGCATTTTTTCGATCTGCGGGTTTGGCGGCACGCCGGCGACGAGGGCTTTTTCGTAGTGCCATCTCGCCATCTCGGTCATGGGCGGGACGGTGCTCAGGTAAATGATTGCGAGGTTTTTGTGGGCATCGCCGTAATTGGGGTCAATCGCGACGGCTTTGCGGAAGGCGGTTTCGGCCTGCACGCGCAGTCCTTTTTGCGCAAGCGCGACACCAAGGAAATTTTCGATGTGCGGGTTTTCGGGGTCCAGTTTCACGGCGCGGTCCAGCGCGTCGAGCGCGCCATCCAGGTTTCCTTCACAGAACCGGACACGGCCAAGAACGGCCAGGCTAAACGGATCATTCGGGTCGAGGGCGAGCGCCGCCTGCACGTGCGCGTCCGCATCGGAGAGTTTGTTCTGCTCCAATTCGGTGGAAGCCAGGTTGGCCAGCGCGAGCGGGCTGCTTTCGTTTTGGCTTAAAACTGCTTCATAATCCGCGGCGGCCTTGTCGTATTCGCGGTTGGTGAAATAGCTCTGGGCCTCGGCGACGAGCACCGCCGCGCTTCCGGACAGTTTGTGGAAGGACTTTTTCTCGCCTTTCGGGTCCGCCGCGAGTGGTTCAGGCGTGAACAACGCCAGTTCCTGTGGCGTGTAGGGGACGGTTTCGCCTTCGTCGACTTCGACACGATCGCGCAGCGTCTCAATCTGCTGCGCCAGCGCGTCCAATTGCGCGGACGCAGTTTCGTTTTTGCGGGTTTTGAGCTTGCGGTTTGCCTGGCCCAGTTGGGCGAGCAACGTATCGCGCTCGAGCTTCAATTCGTGGATTTGCGCCTGCAAATCCGGCGTGTCCTGCGCGGTATTTTGGACGGCGTTTTCGAGCGATGACTCCTGCATTTGTTGGATGCGTCTTTCGAGGGCCGTTTTTTCGAGCCAATTCTCGTTGGCGTCGGCCTGTAATTGGGCAATCTGCGCGCGTGCTGCAGACAGGTCCCCGTTGGTATCGGTGGCGGCGGGCAAGTGAACGTTTGCCAGTTCCTTCTTGAGCACGGCGTTTTCGCTGCGGAGGGCTTCCGCGGCGTCAGCATCCGTGGTCAGGGCGAGAACCTTGGCTTCCAAAGAGTCGTTTTCCTGGGCGAGTTGGGTGGCGCGTGTCGTCTGGTCCGCCAGTTCCTGTTGCAGCTTCGGATCCGGTTGCGGGACGGCCGGGCGGGACGGGGCGTTGGTGGTCATTTGCGCGGCGGTCGCCTTGAGCAAGTCGTTTTCCTTGGACAGTTCGTGGACCTGCTCCTGCAATTGGGCGTACGCGGCGGCGCTGGCGCCTTCGGGCTGGACGCTTAAGGCCTCCTTGAGCTTGGCCTGAAGGGTTTCATTTGCGCCTTGCAATTGCTGGATCTGCCCATTCAGGTTGGCCAATTGCGCCTGCCAATCCGCCGGGGTGGGCGCAGGCGCAACTTTGGGAGGCGGCGCGTTGGTGGAAATTTGCGGGGTCAGCGCCGTTATTTTTTCCGCGAGATAATTGAGCCGGTAATTCACGATCATCGGGTTCCAGTCCGAATACACAAGCTGGAATTGTTTCAGTTCCCGATCCGCTTCGACGTAGTCGCCGAGCGCCTGTTTTGGCTGGCCGGCGTTCAGGCTGGCGTCGCCCTGCTGGATCAAAACATAAATGATGACATACTGGTCATCCGGGCTTTGCTGGGCGCGGAGGATTGGAACGGCCAGGAAGAAGGCGATGACGAGGGCGGCGAAAAGTTTCATTGTGCCAAAATATAAATCACTGATATGAGTTTCAAGTTTTGAGTACGGGTTTTGGACTGTGAATTATGATTTGGCCGTTTTATTGAGAATTGATAGAGTTCCGAAATCATGAGACCTTCCGTGCTCCTCCTCATTGCATTGCTCCTTGTCGTTCTGGCCGTCGAGCTTTCCCTGTTTCAGACTAAGAAATCGCGGCGGATTTCAGCGCAGGCGTCTTTGACGCCGGCTGAACTTCTCTGCAATCACCTGAAAGAGCCGGCCGGCATTGATTTTCAAAAGCCGATATTTAGCTGGATTTTGCCGCAGGCGCAGGGCCGGCGGCAGGCGGCGTATCAAATTTTGGCGGCTTCATCCAGGGATGCGCTGGACCGAAACAATGGCGATATGTGGGACAGCGGAAAAGTGAGTTCCAGCCAGTCTATCCAGGTTGAGTACGCCGGCAACCCGCTTGTCTCGGGCGGCGTCTATTTCTGGAAAGTGCGCGTTTGGGACAACCGGGGAATGGTGTCGCCCTGGAGCAGCCCGGCGTTTTGGAGCATGGGCTTGCTGGAGCCGTCGGATTGGAAGGCGCAATGGATCGGTCTCGACACTGCCAACGGCACGGATTCAAGGTCGTTGCCCGCCCGGTGGCTGCGCAAGGAGTTCGCGGTGTCAAAACCCATTGAGCGCGCGACCGTTTATTTTTCCGGCCTGGGATGGTCGGAAATGTTTATTAACGGCCGGAAAGTCGGCGGCCATCTGCTATCGCCGCCGTTGAGCGATTATACCAAACGCGATTACTACGAGACGTACGACGTCGCCGATTTGTTGAACCAGGGCAGCAATGCGATGGGGGTTGTCCTGGGCAATGGCCGCTTTTTTGCGCCCCGGGACAATGCGGTCAATTACGGATATCCGAAATTGATTCTTCAGCTTCACCTCGAATTTGCCGATGGCGCCGCGACGAACATCGTGAGCGATGGTTCCTGGAAGATGACGACTAACGGCCCAATCACAGCCAATAACGAATACGACGGCGAAGCATACGATGCCCGGAAGGAATTCCCGGGCTGGAGCCGGGCGGGGTTTGACGATTCGGCATGGCGGGCCGCCGCCATTGTTTCAGCGCCGGGCGGCGTCCTTTCGGCTGTGCGGCAGGACCCGATTCGGGTGACGGATACGATAAAGCCGGTATCGGTGAAAGAGATCAGGCCCGGCGTTTTTATTTTTGACATGGGCCAGAACATGGTGGGCTGGTGCAGGCTGCAAGTGAAAGGCCCGGCGGGAACGCAAATTACGCTGCGTCATGCTGAAACACTGACGCCCGACGGTGAGCTTTACACAGCGAACCTTCGCACCGCGAAAGCCACGGACGTTTATACTCTTAAAGGGGGCAGGGAAACCTGGGAGCCGCAGTTCACGCTGCACGGTTTTCGGTTTGTGGAGGTGACCGGGTATCCGGGGAAGCCCACCCTGGATTCTTTGCTGGGTTGTGTGGTGGGTGATGACCTGCCGGTCACGGGCGACTTTGAGTGTTCAAATCCGCTGCTCAATAAGATTTATCATAACATTGTTTGGGGCGTGCGCGGCAATTACCGGAGCATACCGACGGATTGTCCGCAACGCGATGAGCGGCAGGGCTGGCTGGGCGATCGCGCGGAGGAATCGCGCGGCGAGACGTACTTTTTTGACAACGATGCGCTCTATTCCAAATGGATGCAGGACATAGCCGACTGCCAGGAACCCAGCGGGAGCATTTCCAGCGTTTGCCCCGCGTACTGGAGGATTTACGCGGACGACGTCACGTGGGCCAGCGCCAGCGTGGTCATTCCGGGGATGTTGCGCGACCAGTTTGGCGACACGCGGACGATTGCCGAGCATTACGATTGCGTCAAAAAATGGATGGACCACATGGAGGGTTACATGACCAATGGCATTATCAGCCGGGACCGTTACGGCGATTGGTGCATGCCTCCCGAAGACCCGAAGCTGATTCATTCCCGTGACCCGTCGCGAATTACATCGGGCACGATGCTGGCCACGCCTTTCTTTTACAATGACCTGCGGCTAATGCGGCGTTATGCGCTGCAACTGGGCGAGACAAATGACGCTGTCCACTACGGAGAGTTGGCGGAAACGATGAAGGACGCATTTAACAAACAATTTCTCAACCGCGACACCGGCCAGTATGACAATGGCACACCCACGTCATCCGTGCTGCCGTTGGCCTTCGATATGGTCCCGCCTGAAATGCACGATCGGGTTTTCCAATTTCTCGTGAATAAACTGAATGACACCTGGCACGACCACATTGGCACGGGCCTGGTGGGCGGCAAATACCTGATGCGCGTCCTGACCGAAAATGGACGTCCCGACCTGGCTTACACAATTGTCACCCAAACCAATTATCCTGGCTGGGGATATATGGTAGAGCACGATGCCACGACCGTGTGGGAATTATGGAATGGCAACACAGCGGACCCCGCGATGAACTCTGGAAATCACGTCATGCTGATTGGCGACCTTGCGATTTGGATGTATGAAGATTTGGCGGGCATCAAACCCGACCCGCAGGATCCCGGGTTTAAGCACATCATTATGCGGCCAACGCCCGTGGGCGACTTGACATTCGTCAAGGCGTCGCACCGCTCCCCCTATGGATGGATTCGGAGCGAGTGGCGCATCGAGGACAACGAGTTCGATTGGCACGTGGAGGTTCCCGCCAACACAACGGCGACGGTCTATTTGCCGGCGTCAAACCCGGAAAGCGTTTCGGAAAATAACCAGCCGCTGGACAAGGCGCCTGGCTTCAAATTAATCAACACAGGCGAAGGCGGTCCGGTCGCGGGGACATTGCAACCCGGGGCCTACGAGTTTGTGTGTGAACATTACAATACCGATTTGTTTTATCGGCCGTTCCAAACCGGGAGTCTATAACTGGCTACTCCTCACCCAGTTCGACGTTCCAGTAGGCGAGGTCGATGAAGTGTTTCCAGCTATCGTGACGATGAAGGCTGAAACTGATTTGGACAAAGGGACGCCACTTGGGACGCCTGGGCTTGCGGATGAGATGCAGGCCGGCTTCCTGGGGAGTGCGATTGGCTTTCTTTGTATTGCACTCGATGCAGGAGCAGACGATGTTTTCCCACGTGGTCGGGCCGCCGCGATCGCGGGGGACGACATGGTCGAGGTTTAAATCTTTGCGGTCAAATACGATGCCGCAGTATTGACAGGTGTTTTTGTCCCGCTCGAAGATATTGTGCCGCGTGAACTTGACTTCCTTCTTGGGAAGGCGGTCGTAGATCAGGAGCAGGATGATTCGCGGAACACGGATTCGAAAGGAAATGGCGTGAACGGCTTCGTTATGGGGCGCGCCCTCGGAAAAATCCCGCCATTCGCTGAAGTTAAATGTCCGAAAAGAGCCATCTGCCGCATTGACGACGACCTGCGCCTGGCCTTGAAAAAGCAGAGTGAGAGCGCGCCGGGCGGTGCAGACATTTACAGCCTGCCACAACCGGTTCAACACGAGGACATGCTGATTTAACAAGGCGCTCATGGCATTGACCTGGTAAAAGTAGCAAAAATTATTCCGGCCTGTCAACCCATTGGAACTGCACGAAAGTGTTACATTTTGGAAAACTGCCGGGCTGCTTTTGGGGTAGTGGACCAGGCGTCTCGCTTTGGCAATTGGCGCGGCCACCGCCAGATGTCCTGAAAATACATAGTGCGGCCCCCAAAATAATATTTTGACCCGTCGCGGGCCGTTGATATACCGTGGTAGAGTAACAATAAGGAGAAAACAATGGACATTATGAATGCAGCATCAAAAAACGTTCTCGGTTCAGACGTCGAAATTAAGGGAAACATCAAGTTCAACGGCGAGCTTACTTTCGACGGTAAACTGGACGGGGAAGTCCACACCGACGGCGCGCTGAACCTGGGCGACAGCGCCGTAATCAACGGCAACATTAACGCGCAATCGGTTGTCGTGCGCGGCAAAGTCAATGGCAACATTACGGCCAAGGAAAAGATTGAGATCAAGGCAAAGGCGGAATTGTTTGGCGATATTCGCGCCGCGAAACTGGCCGTCGAGGAAGGGGTGACATTTGTGGGCAAGACCGAGGTGAATCCGAACAAGGTTACGCCCGTGCCACCGCTGCCGAGGACCGGCGAGGCGCCCAAACCGCCGGAGCCTGCCAAAGCCGCCCGCTAAACCGGCCGGCATTGCCGAATTGAATGCCGTCCAAAAAACAGGACAAGGTCCTGCTGGTTTGCCCGCATTGCGGGAACCAGCAGCCTGAACCGCGCGGGGCGTTCTCCACGATTTGCAAAAAATGTGGACAACACCTCCGCGTCGACGAGGTCCTCAATCCGCAGGTCAAAGCAGCCGACCACGGGCACAAAAAGAAAATCATCACCTGTTTCGAATGCGGGACGGGACTGGAAGTCTCCGACTCGGCCGAGTCCACGATTTGCAAACGATGCAGCGCGTATGTGGACCTGCACGATTATAATGTCACGAGCGCCCTCGCCAAAAATTTCAAGACCAAGGGCGAATTCACCATCGAGCTGAAAGGATGGGTGTTTAACACTGAAAGCACCGTCGGCAACGCGGTCGTCCGCGGCAAATTCCACGGCAAACTGGCGGTCGAACGGTCGCTGACAATCTATTCGACGGCCGAAATCAAAGGCAGTATTACCGCGGGGCAACTGATTATTCCCGCCAAGAATCATTTTCGCTGGGACAGCCAGATAAAGGTTGGTTCGGCTGAAATCTCCGGCGAACTGGCGGCGGACCTGCGGGCTGAAGAAAGCGTCGTGGTGAAGGCGGGCGGCCGATTGTTCGGCAACGTGGACGCGCGGGGGTTGGTGATTGAGGAGGGAGCGGTTATCGTGGGCAGGATGCAAATTGGCCCGCGTACCGGCGCCGGACAGCGCGAGATGCTATTGGAGCCGATCAAGGTAAAATCATAGCCGCAAATGGGCAATGGTTGGTGGGTCACGGCGTGCCCGCCGTGACGGCGCGCGCCGCCGGCGCGTGCGAGTCACGCGCCATTATGTCTTTGCATATGAGGTCTGAAAATCCGCAACATCCGCTACAACGTTGATTTTCAGCGAGTTAATCCGCAACAAATCCGCAACAAACCCGCAACAGGGTCGCAACATTTTGGGAGGGATCCGCGGCGTGGTGTAATCCGTGATTGTGGAATCGTCGAGGCTCTCCACGAAAGAAACGATTAGCGCGCATCCTGCGCGTTGAGATGGCTCGACGGGCCGGCTTATCGATTTTCCTCTTGCTCACTTGTTCGCCGTCTGCGCGAAATGGCGGCGGTCTCGGAAGGAAACCTATGAGAACAACAAATCGAACAGGAATTATTTCGCTCACTGCCGGTATTGCGCTTATTTGGTGCTCCGCTGCGAATCTTCATGCGCAGGACACAAACGTGGACTGGGGAGCGGCGTCCGACGACCAGGTCATATTACAGGCAATCGAACAGACCACGCCCGTTCCCTCCAACGACGTGCCTTTCTTTGCCACATTTTATTCCGCTCAACATTCGCCAATAAGCGCCCAGCCCTGGCCGCCGCTTCCGGCGGATATTTTTGGTCTTAGCTCGTGGAACCTCGGCAGCAACGTTTGGCTCGTGGATGATGTTGGATTCGATTACAATGCATTATCAGCGCAAACCAGCCAATCGATGATGGCAATGGACGCAGATCCGCCGCTTCCCGGCGGCGATGATGGCGGGACAAATATCCTCTCGCCCGGTGGTGTTGATATAGCGCCTTTTGATCCGGGCACGAATTTGTGGATCGCCCAGGAGGCCATTTCGGGAGGCAATTTTACGGGCATTCTTTCCAATACGATTCCCGGCGTATCCTACCAATTGCTCTATGCAAATTCACTGAGCCATCCAGTGCAATGGATTCCCGACGGTTTAGTTGTTGGTACGGATGGAACGAATTGGACTCCTTGGGATATTCCGTTCAGTTCGGCGACGAATTTCTTTCTGAATGCTTTGTCCTGGCAAACCGACGGGAGTGGTATTCCCATCTGGTGGCAATTGAGGTATTTCGGTACAAATAATCTTGATCCGTATGCTGACCCGACGGGCGACGGCTATACGCTCTACCAAGACTTTATAAATGGTTGGGTGCCGACAAATTGGATGCAGCCTCCAGCCCCTCAGGGCTTAGCCGTCGACAGTTTCAACAGCGCGAGCGATACCGCCACATTAAGTTGGCTGCCTTCTCCAGGTCCTGTTACTGGGTACACCATGCAGACACCCGACGGAACCGTGAATGTGGGCCTGGTAACCAGCTATATTGACAATGAATCCTCAGTTGGAGCTACATACTCGGTTGAAGCAGATTATGCTGGCGGCCCGTCGGCTTGGAGCGGGCAAGTGTCGGTTAGTGGCGACCCGGCTCCTAATGCGGCCATTGTTCCCGGCCCGCAGGGAAGCCTCTATTTGGTGGCTTCCGGTTTACCGCCCGATTTGAGCGCAATGCAGATAACCCTCAATTCCTGGGACTCAGGCGGCAGCTTAACCAAAGAATTTCCACAAAGCGCTAACTACGTTGATCGAGGCAACTTCCCGACCGACCCCTTGAACAGCAGCAGCTTTCAGATTCCCGCCGCAGAAATCACCAATGGCATCTGCGAAATACCGCCATCCGACGTTTCGGAATTCTTTCCGTACCAATTCGCGATAGAGACCATCCGCTCCAACGGCGTTACGAGCGTTCCAACCCTTAGCGGCTCGCCATACGGGTCAACCCCGTTGGCCGAAGTCCCTTTCATCGACGGACGAGTTGACTTCAAAGACAACCTGCGTTTCCTATTTCGCGCGGCAAACGACCTGTCCTCGCAAGAGTCGTTTCAATTCACCGCAGCGGGAAATTATGGCTTTGGCGCCAGTTGGCCGTTGGACCACATTTGCGTCGGCCTTTACAGCGACGGAACCGGCTATTATGGCCCCTACATCGCCTCGTCCCCCGATCCGTTGGAGCCTTTGGAAGACAACGCCTTCTACAAGAATTTTGTCTTCGATCCGAATAATCTAATTAGCATTCAATATTGGGAGATGCCGAACACCGGCGTCAGCTATCAGTATGTGCCGACGGGTCCGTACGACGGATACTACGGCTTGGATTATAATTTCGACCAAGTCGAGTATTCACTGAACGTGAGCACATTTTTGGCCGATCCGTCTGTCCCAGCTTCGGCCATAGGGACAAATGACTCGACCTATATAACGCCCAGCTATAACGAAGCTCTCTTCGATTTCGACGACTACTTCGCTGAAAACGGGGAAACCAACGTCTACGGGCTTCCCTTCGTGGCGGCCGAGGGCGTTTGGAACACGAACAACGATTATTTCTATCAAACATTCTATCCCGGAGAGGGAACCATAGCCGGCTGGCCATTCCCGGACGCTCAGCAACCTGATTTCCAAATCGTCGATTACTATTTTTGCCGCCCAGGGGTTGACCCGATGCCGGAGGACGGAAGCTTTGCCCCTACCAACACGACGCCTCTTATCATCGTACCCGTCGGCGGTCAGCAGCCGTTGGGATACGGGGACGCCTCAACACAGTTGGCGGGTTATGCGCGGGTATCCGTCGGCGGCGCTTTTCCAGGCGTTTACGGCTATATCGGCCAATACTTCACAAATGCCTATCAAATTGACGGCAATGGCAACGTGACGACGAATATCGCAGGCCTACTGTCTCCTTACGGCCAGTTCCTCGCCACTGAACCCGGCCCGGCGGCGTTGGTAACAATGCCAGATCCCGATACAGGACAGCAAGGCACATGCACCGTCTATTGCGTTTCCATGAACGTAGACAAAAACCACGATGGCGTAATGGAAACGTCTTTCAATAGCGCGGATTCCACGTCGCAGGCAAGCCCTATGGAATTCTGGGTTAACGACGGCTGCGACGTTCCTGGCCAAAACGGCAGTTATGATCGAGATTTGCAGGTGCCGCCACAAACCAGTAATTATAAGCAAGGCATTGTCACTTGCCAGCGCGACCTCGAAAACTTTGCGAGACTTTGGATTTCCGGAATGCCACCGTTGCCGGCATACGGCAGTTATCAAGTCACATTAAGCTGGGGCAGTGTCGTCTGCAGCAACCCGGCAATCAACCTGTACGTCTCGGTTGAAACGAACGGCGGCACCGGCTATTTGACCGATACCAACATTGCGGAATCGCAATGCGCTATTTCTCCAGATAATACGCCGGGCATGGCCATTGTCACCAATATAGCGCCCGGACAGCCGTACACGTTTCCTCCGAACTATTTTGAAGACGGCGGGAACCAATATTTCCTGTTCGAAGGGGCGGGCATTGGCGAAGGCGAATTGATGCTGACGGTTTATGAGAATGGAAACGCCATTGCTCAAACTGGCGTGTGGCTGGATCTGCACGACGCACAAGACTTTTTCGAACACCCGCGTGCTTCTGATGTGTCGCTCGCCGACCCGCCGACCACCAATACTGGCGCTTTCACGATTGACAGTTATGAAACGGCACGGGATGCGTCTGAGGACACCAATATCGTCATCTATGTCCACGGCGTCAACAACACGCAGTTCGTCTATGAAGACTTTAACGCATCAATTTTCAAACGCCTGTATTGGCAGGGCTATCACGGGCGGTATGCCGCTTTCCGCTGGCCATGCCCCCTCTGGAGCCTCTATCCCGTCAATTCCAACCAAGTCACCGTTTTAGGCTACAACAAGACCGAGTACGTCGGCTGGCAAAGCGGTATGGCCCTGAAGAACTATATCGACGATTTGAGAACTCGATTTCCCGGCTATAACGTCGATATCCTTGCGACCAGCGGCGGCGGAGCCGTTGCGAACAATGCCATTCGTTTGGGAGCGCACGTGGATAATTTTGCGATGCTTGTGGTAACACTCCCCGCCGAGGCGTTTGACGGGAACGATCCCAGTTTGACTTACGATTACCTGGCAACCGGCCCAGAGTCGCCAGACGCTGATGCGTTGGGCGGATATAATAATTGCTTTACCAATGCGCTGCGGATCGTGAATTTTTACAATGATGACGATTACGCCTGTTTTACGGGGCCGGGTGGAGCTTGGGAATTTGCCCAGAAATATACGCGCCCGGACCAATCCTTTACCATTCCGGATTTCGTTTATTCTTTTGACGGCACCAACTGCTTTTTTAAAGAGCTCGACGATAACGGCATTACCATATTTTCACGGACGTTGACGCAGGATTACGAGAAAAAGTGTTATGTGGCGAGATCGCGCACAAAAGCAATCGGAGCGGCGGGCTTGAAGTATCCCCCCAACGCCTTAGCCGGCGGGGCCATCACCGCCAACATCAGCCTGCAAGACGCCACTCTGGGATTTGTCGGCGGCGCAAAATTTGGCGACTCGAGGGCAGATCACAGCGGAGAATATGCGAAGCCTATTCAGGACACGACCCCGTTTTATAAAGAGCTATTAAATGAAGGATTTTTGATTGCTCCGAGTCCATAATTTATGAGCAAGAGGCAAAAAGGTATTGGGGTGGCAGCTTTAGCCATTTGTCTGATTTTGGTTTTCTTTACGAGACGGTCTGGCGTGGCTTCTTCAGGGCAACGCCAGGTGACGGCCGTCAAAACTAATGGACCAGCTTTAATCCAGGGTACGCGCGACCGTGGCGAACTGACCACCACTGGCACGCCTTTGCCGGCCGATACACAGAGCGTACAGCCGCAGACCGAGCAGATGAGGCAAGAGCTTCAGTTGTGGCATACCCCTTTATTATTCTATGGAAAAGTCGTTGACGAGAGCAATCGACCCATTGCCGGCGTGCAAGTATCGTACAGCGGCAACGCGATGGACGAGTCGCTGGCTAAAGAAATCCGCAATAATGGTTCAGTTGTCACGGATCAACAGGGAATTTTTAAGATCGACGGCCTTTATGGGATCGGTCTGATGTTTGAATTGTCGCACCCCGACTATTACCCGTACCCCGATAACTCTACGGGCTTTGACGTCCGGAGTCCTCCGAGAGATGGCGCGGCCGGGAACAGCGAGGCATATCCTCAAATATTTCGAATGCACAGCAAAGGCGATCCGGTTTCACTGATTTATCGAAGCGGAGGATTTCACGCGGCCAACAATGGCACGATTGCGAATTACCCTTTGCGAGGTCGTACACGCGCTGAGGTCTTGGGACAACTGCAAATTCAAGGATGGACCGGGCTTCGTTCGGATACAAATGACTACGATTGGAAAGTTCAGCTTACGATACCGAATGGCGGCATTGTTGAATCCACAAATTACTTTGACTTTATCGCTCCGAAGACGGGCTACGCTGGTGCGTTAGATTTCGAAGTTGGCGGCGGCGAAAGTCTCAGCAAGACATTTTTCTTGAGCCTGCCAGCAGGCTACATTCGCTTCAAACTGCTGATAATCATGGGCAAAGACATGTTCGTCACCGCTGATTATTATTTCAATCCAGACGGCTCGCGCAATTTGGAGGCAGGCGAAGTGATTCATCCCACGCAATGACAGCGCCGAAATACGTCATTTCTTCGCTGGTAATCGCTGGCGCACATTTCGCCGCCTGCGGCATCTTGGCCGCCATTGTTCTCCCTGCTTCTTTTGGCTATGCATTATACGACACTTATCAAAGTCCCGCCTGGTGGCTCGTGGCGGCGGATCATGCTTTGCTTTTCCTCGAAGCTCCCGTCGTGCTCGTTTTGTACTGGCTTTACCATCCGGCTGCTCGCTTTGAGCCGCCGCACTATTTCGCTGCTGATTTTCTGTCGAACGGCTCGAACGTTCTGATGGTTTTTGGCTCATGTATTTTATGGAGCCTTGCCCTTGGGTGTCTGGTTGCTTGTGTCAAAGGTTGGATGAGTCGGCGTGCATGAACGGGAAAGATGCTTACGGTTCCTATGACGCCAATGAGCGATAACGTTAATGTAACACGGCAAGTAGCTTACCTATAGCAGTTTATGAGATTTTGGCAGGTTTGTAACAGCGTGTAACAAAGAGTGTAACACGGCAAATCGTTGTGGTTCAACCATGTAACACTGTAACACGATTTTCAACTTCAACTCTTAGCGTAGGTGTGCGGCTCCGAGGTCGCACGAAGGCGGGTGACGAGTCTCTGATTTTTACCGCGCATCCTGCGCATCGAGCCGGGCGATGGCTTCGCGCAGAGATTTTTCAATTAATACGCGCCGGGCGGGCGACTCGATTTTGCCGCCGTCGGATTCGCGGACGTAAAAGCTGTCGATGGCCGCGCCGCGTTCGGTGAGAATTCGCGCGGCGGCGATGTCCACGCGCAGTTTGGCGAGAGTTTGCGAAATGGCATAAAGGAGGCCGAGGTGGTCTTCGGTCTCAATCTCAATCATTGTGCGGGTTTCGGACACTTGATTGTCAAAATGAATGCGCGTGGGCATCCGTTCGCCAGCATAAGGCAGGTAGACCGGCTGTGTCATCGCGCGCGCAATGAGCGCGGGCAGGTCGGCGCCTTCCCCGGACAAAATCTTTTCGAGCAGGGCCGAGAATTTTTGGAATTGTTCGGACGCGGCGGGGTTGCCGGTGCGGGCGTCCTGCACGAGGAATGTGTCCAGGGCGATGCCGTCCATGCGCGTCAAAATTTGCGCGGTGAGAATATTCAATCCTGATGCGCTCAAGGACCCGGCGATTTTGCTGAACAATCCCGAGCGGTCCCAGGTGCAGACTTTGAACACGCTGTAGCCGCGGTCGGGTTCATGGTGAAAGGCGATGATGGGCGAGAGTGCCTTTCCGCCATTGACCAATTGCTCCATAAAGCGGTGGGCCAGTGTGACGTCTTCCAGGATTTCCTTCGCGGCGCGGATTTGGAAATAGCGCAGCGGCAGGTTCGCAAAATGGCCCACGAGTTCGTCGTTGGCGATTTCTTCGGGCGCAAGCTCGCGGACTTCCTCCAAAAGGGTCTCGACGCGTTTTTCCTCCGCGCGAATGAATTCGCTTCCAGCGGTCAGGAGCGTCGCGGCGCGGGAATGCAATTGCCAGAGCAATGAATCTTTGAAGCCATTCCACAATTTATCGCTGGTCCCTTCGGAATCGGCGAACGTCAGCAGGGTGAGAGCATTGAGCGCTTCGACGGTTTCGATGCGGTGCGCAAAATCGCGGATGACTGACTCATCCTCCAGGTCGCGGCGTTGCGAGACGACGGCCATCACGAGATGATTTTCAATGAGGACGCGAAGCGTGTGAGCATCGGAATCGGCCAGCCGGAGCCGTTTGGCGGCGCGCATGGCCATGCCGGCGCTGATGATGGAGTGTCCGTCTTTCTTGTCGTGCGCGGACTTGCCGACGTCGTGAAGGAGCAGGGCCAGGTACAGGAGGCCGGGTTGGGCCAGGCGCTGAAACAGCGGCGCATAGTTGTTGTAGGGCGGCTGCCGGGCTTCCCAGGTCTTGTCCAACTGTTCAAGGCAGACGAGGGTGTGCTCGTCGGCGGCGTAGAGATGATAAAATTCGTGCTGGACCAGGCAGGTGAGTTTGCCGAATTCGGGCATGTATTTGCCAAGGAGATTGGCCTCGTGCATTCCGCGCAGGATGGAGGCGACTTCGCCCCGGCGCTCGAGAATCGTCAGAAATGTTTCGCGCACGCGCTCATCATTTAGAAATTGGCGGTCCACGAGCGAGAGGGATTGCCGGACCAGTTGGATCAAATCCGGATGCAACTGCAATCGCCGTTGCTGGGCGTGCAGGAAGGCCCGCATGAGCCGGCGCGGGTCATCGCGGAAGACGCGGTCTGATGCGGCGCGGATTTCGCCGTTGGTGAAGATAAAGCCGTCCACGGGCGGGGGCGGGGGCCGTTTTGGGAGCCACCTGCGGAGTGAAAGGCGGCTGGGCTTTTCCGGCACGAGCGCCATGCGCTGCTCGAGTGTGCGGGTGATGAGAAAGATGTTGCGCATGTGCGTGTAGAGTTCGCGCATGAACTTTTCAATTCTCAGGCTCGGCGACCTGTCATGCCAGCCCAACTCCAGGGCGACGGCGGGCTGGAGATTTTTACCCAGGATGTCCATGGGCCGGTTGATCTGGTAATGCAATTCGGTGCGCGCGCGCAGGAGAAAATCGTAGGCGGCGGCCAGTTGCCGGCTTTCGGCTTCGCTGACATATTGCGCCTTTAATTCATCCGGCGAGCGGGCGCGATATTTGAAAAAGGCCATCCACAACAGGTTTTGATAATCGCGCAGGCCGCCGCAGCCGTTCTTGACGTTGGGTTCCTGCATGGTGGCCGAGTTGCCGAATTTTTCGCGGCGGACCTGCTGGTCCTCGATGCGTGAGGCGATATATTTATCCTCGAAACCTTCGACGCATTTGGCGACGAGGGATTTCTGGAATTTCCTGAATAATTTTTCGTCGCCAATGATGAGGCGGGCCTCAATCAGCGCCGTTTTGGACTGCATATCGGAGTTGGCGACGCTGATGCAATCGTCAATGCTGCGGACCGCATGGCCCACTTTCAGTCCGATGTCCCAAAGGGGATAGAGCACGCCGTCAATGAGCCGGGACAAGTATGGAAGCGGTCTGCCTGCCGCGACCTGGCCGTCGTGCAGAAACATGAAATCAATATCGCTGAAGGGGTTAAGTTCGGCGCGGCCATAGCCGCCGATGGCGACGATGGCCAGCGGCGGAAATTCCTTTTGCGCCTGGGCCGAGAGCGTGCCGCGCGCGGTTTGCCACAGATGTTGCAACAGGGCGTCGAGGACCGCCGCGCGGCCCCGGCAAATGATGAGTCCGCCCGCGCCGCCGCGGTGCAATATCTTGAGCCGGTGGGTTTGGACGCGAAGGAACGCCTTATAAGATGCAAGATTTTCGGCAACGGTGCTGTTGGGAGGCAAGGTGAGGCGCGCCGCGGCGTCGGCCTGTATTTTTCTGATTAAATCCTGCACTGGCCTGAGTTTATGTTTTATAAGGAATCTTTCAAGTTTTCTGCAACAAAAATGCTTTTAAGTCGATATAGAGTAGTGGTTTGTTGCGGCAACATACGTTAAAATTTTTGCAATGGCAATTCAATCCGACCCGGACGCGGCGTTGATGCTTCGCGTAAAACGCGGCGATCGCGCGGCCTTTGCCGAACTGGTTGACAAATATAAACAACCAGTAATGAATTTCATCTTCCGCCGGCTTCGCGACGAGACGGAGGCGGAGGACCTGGCGCAAAACGTCTTTTTGCAGGTTTACAAGTCGCGGGCCCGGTACAAACAGACGGCGAAATTTTCCACGTGGATTTTCACGATCGCCCACAACCTGGCCCTGAACGAATTGCGCCGCCGCTCCCGCCATCCCGCCGAATCGCTGGAGGAAACGCACACGGAACATGAGGAGCAGCCGCCGCGGCAAATCGAGGACAAATCGCAGACGGCCGCCCCGGACAACGTGTTGCACGGTGAACTGGCCCAAAAAATCGAGGAGGCGCTGGATGAATTGCCTGAAAACCAGCGGAGCGCCGTTCTCCTGTGCCGGCAGGAGGACCTCAGTTACGAGCAGATTGCGAAGATTTTGCGCTGCTCCCTTTCGGCCACAAAATCGCTCATTCACCGCGGCCGGGAAACTCTGAAGGAAAAATTAAAACCCTATTTAAAGAGCGGAGATTGGTGATGTTTGGCTATTTGCGGCCGTTTTAATCATTGAATCGACCGGGTATTTTGGTAGGCTGGAAGTTCGCGATTGAACAACCTGAATCATAGAACGGCGTAAGCAATGAGCAAAAAGCAACCTACATCTGTTGTTACTGGAGCGGCCGGATTTTTGGCCTCGCATCTCACGGATTTGCTTCTGGCGCAAGGACATAAGGTCATAGGCATTGACAATTTCATCACGGGCAGCGTCGAGAACATCGCGCACCTGGGAGGCAATCCGGCCTTTAAATTTATTCAGCAGGACGTGACGGAATTTATCTTTCTCAATGAGCCGGTGGATTACGTATGGCATTTTGCGTCGCCGGCCAGCCCGTTCGACTACTTGAATTTCCCGATTCAGACTTTGAAAGTCGGGTCGCTGGGCACGCACAAAGCCCTTGGGCTGGCCAAATATAAAAAAGCGCGCTTTTTGCTGGCGTCCACTTCTGAAATTTATGGCGATCCGATGGTGCATCCACAGCCCGAGGAATACTGGGGCAACGTCAATACGATCGGCCCGCGGGGCTGTTATGACGAGGCCAAACGCTTTGCGGAGGCCATGACGATGGGTTATCACCGGGAGCACAAAGTGGAAACACGGATTGTGCGCATTTTCAACACGTACGGGCCCCGAATGCGGTTGAAGGACGGGCGCGTGGTGCCGGCGTTTATTAGCCAGGCGCTGAAAAACAAGCCTGTGACGGTTTTTGGCGAGGGCAAGCAGACCCGGAGCTTTTGCTATGTATCGGACTTGATTGCGGGGATTTACCGGCTGATGATGAGCGATTACAATTTGCCCATGAATATTGGGAACCCGGTGGAATTGACGATGCTGGAATTCGCGCAGGAGATTGTCCGTGTGACCGGGTCGAAAAGCAAAATTGTGTTTAAACCATTGCCGCAGGATGATCCCAAACAGCGCAAGCCGGACATTTCGAAAGCCAAAAAAATCCTGGGTTGGGGGCCAAAAGTTTCTTTGAATGACGGCCTGACCCAAACCATTGATTACTTCAAACGTAAGGTTTGAGACGGCAGGGGAGCAAACCGCGGAAAATGTCCGACCACGGTCGTTGCGCCGCTCTACGCGGCGCTACACGGCGCAGCGCGCCGTGTTCCACCACTGTGGTGGTTTGCACTATTTCCCGGGGTTTCCACATTCCGGGAATTCGCTTAGACTGGTGGCATGATTTTTTGCGCGCGCCAGTTTAAATTCATTTTTCCGCGCCCGGCCCTGGTCATGGGTATCGTCAACGTGACTCCGGATTCCTTTTCGGACGGAGGACGATTTTTGGACACGGAGGCCGCTATTGCCCACGGGTTGGAGTTGGTGCGGCAGGGCGCCGAAATTTTGGACATTGGCGGGGAATCCACACGTCCCGGCGCGGCTGCGGTGAGCGAGAAGGAAGAATTGAGACGCGTTATCCCGGTCATTAAAGCGCTAGCGGCGGAATCCAGGGGCGGCAGGCCTTTTGGGACGCCCATTTCCGTGGATACATTCAAGCCGGCGGTCGCGCGCGCCGCCCTGGAAGCCGGCGCCAGCATTGTCAATGACGTTGCCGCAGGCCAAAGCGGCCCGAAAATGTGGGAAATCGTGTCTGAATTTCGGGCAGGGTATGTGGTGATGCACGGGCCGCCGGGTTTGCACGATCGGCTGGATGGGTCTGAAGACATGGCAGACGCTGTGGGAGCCTTCTTTGTGGAGCGGTTGAACGCCATGGAGGCGTACGGCGTGGCGCACGAACAGATTATCTTTGATCCGGGCATCGGATTTGGGAAGAATTTGGAACAAAACCTGCAAATCATCGCTCATTTTGGGCGCTTTTCGACGTTGGGCCGGCCGTTGCTGCTGGGCGTATCGCGGAAATCGTTCATCGAAAAATTATTCGGCTCAGGAGTGAATGAACGCTTGCCAGCGTCGCTTGCCTGCGCGATTTTGGGCGTTGAGTCGGGCGCGCATATCATTCGCGCCCACGACGTGACTGAAACCGTCCAGGCTGTTCGCATGGCTGAAGCGGTATTGAAAAGACAAAAGCGGCCGGCGCCGTATGAAATGACGGACGGCCCGGCGGGAGATGTCCCGTTGTAGTATTTAGCGTGAACTTGTATTGGACCTACATCCAAGATATATGGCGTCCCGCCCTGGAGATCTTCATCCTGGCGGTGGGCATCTATTACCTCACGCGATTTCTGAGGGGTACGCGCGGCTGGCCGGTTGTGATTGGATTTGTCGTCGTCATGCTGGCGCTCTTTGGAGTGACCCGGCTCCTGAAGCTGGTGGTCCTGCAACAGTTACTGGCGGTGGCCTATGGATTTTTTGCCGTGGCAGTGGTGATTATTTTTCAGCCGGAATTGCGGCGGCTGCTGGCTGAACTGGGCAATTTGCCGCTGTTTGCCACAGCCCATGAGCAACGTGAAAACATCGAGGTCATCATCCAGACGGTCGAACGACTTTCCGATGTCAGAATCGGCGCCCTGATTGCCATCGAACAAACCATTCACCTTCACGACGCGGTCGAATCGGGTGTTTTGGTGGATTGCGAGGCGACGCCGGAAATGCTCGAAACGATATTCTTTCCAAATAACGCGATCCACGACGGCGGTGTGATCATTAAGGGCGACCGCATCGCCTACGCGGCGTGCATTTTCCCGCTGACACAGCGTCCGGGCCTGGCCAAGTCATTGGGCACGCGGCACCGCGCCGCCATTGGCTTGAGCGAGGAAACTGACGCGGTTATCGTTGTCGTTTCTGAAGAAAACGGGACAATTTCTCACGCGTATAAAGGCCAGTTGGTGCGGGGTGTCACAGCGGAGGAATTGCGCTCATTTTTAACGTCTGTTCTCCTGCAACCGGAAAAACCGCACAGTGCGATTGAATGGGTCCGGCGGCAATTTGGCGAAAGAACCAGACCGGCGCCGGTCGTTGTCACAAGACATCCGCCCCGGCCCAGTTTTGAAAAGAAAAATGGAACAAGCTGAAATGCCCTCCTTTCGCATTGAACAATTAATTCGCATGCCCGACTGGCTCACACATGATTTTCATTGGAAAGCGTTTTCGCTGCTGATGGCCGTTGGCATTTGGCTGACCCTCAGCAGGGAAACCCCGCAGGCGCAATCCGGAAACGGCATTCAAAATCCTTATCCGGACCTGACTGTCGTGGCGGTGTCAGGGAGTGGCGACGTTCACCAGGCGCAGATCTATCCCTCACTGGTGAGGGTGACTGTGAGCGGAGATCGCGATGCGATAAACCGTTTACAACGCGGTGAAATCCACGCTTTTGTCAACCTCACAGGATTTTCCTCGGCGGACAACCTGTCCCGTGACGTTGAAGTGGCGCTTCCCCGGGGAATAACACTGGTTGATATTGATCCGCCGCAAGTCGCAGTGACCCTCCCCAAACAACCATGAACGGCAATAAAATTTTTGGAACCGACGGTGTTCGTGGCACGGCGAACATGGAACCCGTGACCGCTGAAACCGCGCTTAAACTCGGACGCGCGGCGGCGCACGTGTTCAAAAACCTGGACATGGCCCGTGACCGGCGCAAGCACAAGATTGTCATCGGCAAAGACACCCGCCTCTCGGGTTACATGCTGGAAAACGCCATTTCCTCCGGCATTCTTTCCATGGGCGTGGACGTCCTGTTTATCGGCCCTCTGCCCACGCCGGGCGTGGCCTACATCACCCGCAGCCTTCGCGCGGACGCCGGCATTGTCATCACCGCTTCTCACAACCCTTATGCGGACAATGGCATTAAATTTTTCCGGGCCGACGGCTATAAACTGGATGACCAAATCGAGGGCCAAATCGAAAAGCTCGTTTTCAGCGGCGAAATTGAAAAGGTCCGTCCGGTAGCCGAGGAAATCGGCAAGGCCGTCCGCATTGATGATGCCCTGGGCCGCTATATCGAATTTGCCAAGGCCGGCTTTCCAAAAAATCTCACCCTGGAAAACATGCGCGTTGTCGTGGACTGTGGCAACGGCGCCGCCTATAAGTCCTCGCCCTGCGTGCTCCGTGAGTTGGGCGCGGATGTGATTGTTGTCGGGAATCAGCCTGATGGAAAAAACATCAATGAAAACTGCGGGTCGATGTGTCCCGAAAATCTTTGCGCCAAAGTTGTCTCCCACAAGGCCCACGTGGGCATCGCGCATGATGGCGATGCCGACCGCGTTTTGCTGTGTGACGAAAACGGCGTGCTGGCCGACGGCGACGACATCATGGCCATCGCCGCCACCGATATGCTCGCGCAGGGGACGCTGGCCGCAAAAACCCTCGTCGCCACCGTGATGAGCAACGCCGGCCTCGAAACAGCTATTAAGAAGGCTGGAGGCCACGTGATCCGCACTGCTGTGGGCGATAAGAACGTGATCGATGAACTGCTTAAAAACGGCTTTAACTTTGGCGGCGAGCAAAGCGGGCACCTCATCTTCAGGGATTTTAGCACCACCGGCGATGGCCTGGTGGCTGCCCTCCAAATCCTGCGCATCATGCGGGAAACCAGCAAGCCGTTGTCCCAATTGGTCAAGTGCTGGACCCGGTTTCCGCAATTGGTGATCAACGTAAAAGTGCGCGAAAAAATTCCGTTTGAAAAGCTGGACGGCGTCCAGGCGATGGTCGCCGCCGCCGAACTGGAATTGAAGGCCGCCGGAGGCCGTGTACTTCTTCGCTATTCAGGCACAGAGCCGAAGGCGCGCCTGCTGCTCGAAGGCCGCGATGAAAACCAACTTAAAGCTTTTGGGCAGAAAATTTGCGGCGCGATCCAGAAGCAGATCGGGGCGTGAGATGTAGCGCAGGTTTCCAAACCTGCCGTATCGCGGGTTTCTAAACCCGCTGATCGTGCGAAGTGTGCGGCCGTCTTTCATGGGAAAGGGCAATGGTCTCCAGGCCCGCTGGTTGCGCCGCTGCACGCGGCGCTACACGGCGCAGCGCGCCGTGTTCCACCACTGTGGCGGATGATTTAATGCGAGTGTTCTTTGAAACCCTCCATTCGATTTTTTCGCATGCACTGGGAGCGTAAACCGCGCGAAAACGCCGTCTGAGGACACAGGGCCTACACGGAGGATGGATTATTGCGGGCCATGTCTCCTGAGTTTTCGAGGACGAGAACGATTGGCGGACCGCTTCAACGCTTCAACGTTTTAACGTTTCAACGGGCGCCAGTGCCAGGATGTGGCACAACATAGACCTCTATGCTTTTGAGCTTGTCGAGGACCATTGCCAGCGTCCGTTCCATGGCTCCCTGGTTTTGTGATACGACCAATAAGGCGTTGCGTCCGAGTTCGGCGCGCTGGTATTTGTCTTCCAACAATTCGCCGAGAACTTTTTCCAGCATGGCGGCGTCGCGCACCTGAACGGCGCCATTCTTTTCCACGAACTCGGGAGCAATGTCCGCAAAGTTTTGCATATGCGGTCCGAACACAATGGCCTTGCCCGCCGCCGCCGGTTCGATCGGGTTTTGCCCGCCTTCCGCCGTCAGACTTTTTCCAATGAACACGACGGTTGCATACTCGTAAAAACTCCGCAATTCACCGGTTGTGTCCACCAATAAACAGTTGATTTCGCCGTCGACAAGGCGCGTATCGGGTTGAACGGCTGTCCGGAAAAGCAGCTTTACGCCGCGCTCGCGCAGTTTGCGGGCAATCTCAGGACTGCGCTCGAAGTGGCGGGGCACCAAAATCAAAAATAGCTTCGGGAATTGCGTCCGCAATCGTTGCGCGATATCCGCCAAAACAACCTCCTCGCCGTCATGCGTGCTGCCGCCGATCAAAATCGGCGTGTCCCCGTTGGCGCCAATCTGTTTGAGCAAGCCGGGGACGTCCAGACCGTTTGGTTCCGTGGCTGTGGCAGTGTCATATTTCAGGTTGCCGGTCACGCGGACGCGGTCGGGGCGGCAGCCCACACCGCGAAACCGTTCGGCTTCAGCTTCACTTTTTGCCGCGATTCCTTCAAAAGTTTCGAACAACTGCCGGAACAGAAACCCAAATCGCCTGTATCCGCGGAATGAACGCCGGGACAGCCGTGCATTGGCGAGGAAAAGGGGGATTCCGCGTTTTTGGGCTTTCCAAATGAAATTTGGCCAGATTTCCGTTTCAAACAGGACGATGGCATCCGGATGAATTGTGCTTAAGGCGCGCGCGACGATACCCGCCTGGTCAATGGGATAATAGATTTTGCTGATATGAGTCGGGAGGCGCTGGCGCAGGATGCCCATGCCGGTGGTCGTCGTCGTGGACACGACAAATTTCAGGTTTGGCGCCCGCGCTTCCAATGCCCGGATAAATTGTATCAGGAGGAGGACTTCGCCGACGCTTACGGCGTGCACCCAGAGAACATGACGGTTTGTAACGGCGTGCTTGAGGCTGGGCCCGTAGATGCCGAACCGCTGCCAAAAACCGTTGCGCCAATTGCCGCGCCTGGCCATCCGGTAAAAGTAATATGGCGTAGCCAGTATAAAGAATACTGTAAACAAAATGTTATAAAGCGCGCGCACTCGTTTTGTAATTGAAAAAATGCCCAAGTGATGGTCAACCATCAACATTGTTTCACAATCGCCGGAACATTTCAACTACGGAAGAGGAGCAGTTGAAACGTTGAATTGTTGAATCGTTAAAACGTTAATAAGCAGGCGCAATTGGCCCGTGGCGCTGCCACCATTTCAACTACGGAAGAACAACAGCCACGTGACAATCAAGGCCGGCAACAGGAACGGCAGGGCGAAGCGCCAGATATATTCCAAAAAGCGCGGTGCAGGCGCATTCTCATGCGTGGCAATCGACTTGACCATAAAATTGGGCGCATTGCCGATGTACGTTGCCGCGCCGAAAAAGACCGCCCCAACGCTGATGGCTAAAAGATTGGCCGGACTTGCCGCAGTCAGTTGGGCCGCGGTTCCGGCGCCGGTCGCCCCCAACAGCTGGCTTAAAAAGCAAAGATACGTCGGCGCATTGTCGAGGACGGCAGACAATCCGCCCGCGCTCCAAAAGAGAATTCCCGGTGATGCCGCGAATTTTTCAGCGTGAAAATTCAGCCAGTCCAGAGCCGGCATCATCGTTGCAAAGATGCCGGCGAATAAAATGACGACTTCCTGAAGCGGATGGAAATTGAATTGGTTGGCCGAGTGAACGGATTTGGCGGTGGTCAAATAAGAGGCCAGCGCGGCCGCAAGCATGAGGCCCTCACGCAGAAAGATCGGCCGGCGAACAAAGACAGCGCCCAAAATGATGGCAAGGAAAAACAAATTGGCCAGGCCGCTGAATTTCCAGTTTCCGGCTGCCGTCTCTGTTCCGGCGACATTGTGTTTACGGGCAATATTTGCTTTATCCAGCGCATAAAACATCGCCAGCAACAATCCAACGGCCAGCGCCCACATCGGCCAGGCGTTGCGGGTGATCCACCAGAAGGGCACCCCTTGTAGAAAACCAAGAAAAAGCGGCGGATCACCGATCGGGGTGAGGCAGCCGCCCACGTTGGCCACGATGAAGATGAAGAAAACAATATGGTGCGCGGCCATCCGGCTCCGATTCATGCGCATCCACGGCCGAACCAGAACCATGGCCGCGCCTGTCGTGCCCAGAACATTGGCGGCCACGGCTCCGACCAGCAAAAAAAGAACGTTCTTTAAAGGCGATGCCTGCCCTCGGACATCAATGTGGATGCCGCCTGAAACAATAAAAAGCGACCCGGCAAGGGCAATAAAGCTGAGGTAATCGTGGGCTGTATGCCATACGCGGGGCAGGTCACGCAAAACGACGAGATAGTAAAACAAGGTAACGGTGCCCAGGCCCAGCGCCACTTTTGGGTAATGATGCAGCCACCACCTGGGCGCCAATGTGGACAAAAATGCCATCGCCGCCAGCAATAGCGCAAACGGCAGAATCATCCATGGACTGGGTAACGTCACCGCGCCAGATTGTGTACACAGGCGAAGCAATACAATTGGAAAATGCCGCTTGTTGTCCACCCTTTTGAGGCGGGCCGAAACCGGACACGCTAAAGCGTGGACACCGAACCGATCAACGCTTCAACGTCCGAAAGACTTGACGAAAAGGCGGCGGACTGCGAATAAGCAGGCGCAAATGGTCAACACAGAGACGTTTTTTCGCCGGGCCCAATGGGTCATTGCCATTTTGATTACCGGCGTTTCCATTCTGTTTCACTTGTACTATTGGCTCCACGTCGGCGGCCTTTGGCGCGATGAAGTCAATCTCGTGAATTTGTCCGGCCACCATACATTGGCCGAGATGGAACGAGACTCGTTTCCGCTCCTGATGCCCGTGACTCTTCATGCATGGATGGCTGTCGGCCTGGGTAATAGCGATTTGGCTTTGCGGTTACTTGGCCTTTTGATTGGGCTCGGAATTTTGGCCGCATTGTGGGTCTCAAGCTGGAAAATCCGCCGTGAACCGCCGATGATCGGCCTGGTTCTGTTGAGCCTGAACAACGCAGTCATTTTCTTCGGCGATTCGCTTCGCGCTTACGGACTGGGAAGCCTATTGGCGGTCATCCTGACTGCATCGGCGTTTGTCTATGTGCAAAGGCCCTCGATGGCGCGCGCGGCGTGGCTGGCGCTATTTGCCATCCTGAGCGTTCAAATCCTTTATCATAATGCGGTTTTAGTTGCTGCGGTGTGTTTTGGCGCATGGGCGGTCTGCTGGCGGCGGAAAGACGGACGCGCTGCCCTGCAGGTCCTGGCGGTTGCCGTGCTGTCCGCGGCTTCGCTGCTGCCCTACGCGCATACTTTAACGTCCCCTGGAGATCCTACGTTGCATTCCGGCGTTGAGCTTCCGCGTCTTTTTGCCACTTACACGGACACTCTGGGCTATCCGAGGTCAGGATACATTTATATTTGGGCGGCGTTATATGCAGTGATTGTCACTTGTGCGTGCACGGGATTTTGGAAAAAAAGTGGTGAACCGCCCGCGGCCGAGCGCATTGATCCCCGGGGTGGGGACGGCCCGTCCCCACGTGCCGAAAGATTCGTGGGGACAAGCTGTCCCCACCCCGACAAGGATTTGAGTCTGTTCGCCGCAAAGATGCTGACGGTTGCGGTTGTCGGTTTTCCGGTCTTTTTCTGGCGTTCGCGGATGCCGATGCAAAGCTGGTATTTGCTTCCGTTCCTTGCCTCAACCGCTGTGTGTTTCGATGCCGCCCTGCCGTTCCGTCGCGCGATAGGGCGCGCCTTTGTTTTGGTTTTTGTGCTGGTGACTGCGTCACTTTCGATTCCCGAAACCAACGCGATTTTGAAGAGCCATTTCAGCGACGTTGACATTTATGCGCGGCAACTGACTGTGGCTGCTTCGCCCGATGATTACATCATCGTCGAGCCGTGGCATTTCGGAATTACTTTCGGCCACTATTTCAAAGGCCGGACGCCCTGGGACACGCTGCCTCCGATATCCGACCACGCCACGCACCGGTTTGATTTGGTCGCATTGGAAATGCAGAATACCAATGCAATTGCGCCCGTGCTTGAAAAAATCGGCCAAACACTTCAATCCAGCCATCGTGTCTGGGTTTTATCGATGGAAGGGCGATTGAGCGTGCCCGGACGCGGCATGAGGCCGCCCGCGACGCTTCCTGTTCCGCCGCTGCCCGATACCGGCTGGGCCGACTGGCCTTATGACAGGGTTTGGGCGGCCCAGGTCATGTGCTTCATCGCCGACCACAGCGGCCAATTTCAGGAACTCAAAAGCCTGTCGAATGAACGAAGTATCGCGGAAGAAATGAGTTTGTTTATGGCGCAGGGGTGGAATACGAATTCGGCAGAGCACAAATGATCCGACCGATCCGTCCAATCCGTCTGATCCTCTTTTCCATTTGTTTCTTCCCGAATAATCCATCATTCTGGCAGACCATGTATTCGCCGACGCTCGATGAATTTTTGAAGCTGGCCGCGCAGGGAAATTTAATCCCGGTGACCCGGCGCATTCTCGCGGACTTTGAAACCCCGCTGTCGGCGTATCGGAAAATTCGGGGACAGGGAGAATCGTTCCTGTTTGAGTCTGTTGAGGGCGGCGAACACATCGGGCGCTATTCGTTTGTGGGCTGCAACCCGCGGTCTGTCATCAGGCAGGCTGGCAATCGCGTTGAAGTCCTGGAGAGCGGAAAAGTCGTGGAAACATATTCCGTGGGAAAGGACGGAGGGCAGATGGTCCGTGACGGCCTCGAAGTTGTTGCGCGGGTGATGAGCAAATACCGCGCGGTGAGCGTTCCAGGCCTTCCACGCTTCACCGGGGGCGCTGTCGGTGTCATCGGCTACGAATTCATTCACGACGTGGAACCGGTCGTGCCGCGGCCGCCCGAGGATGAATTAAAAACGCCCGTCATCTACTTTCTCATTGCCGACCAGCTTTTGATTTTTGACCGCGTGGCGCAGACCATCACGATTCTCGTCAATGCCGTCCTGGACGAGGCCGAAAGCCCGGCCGAGGCGTATGAAAACGCCACGAGCGAAATTGACCGAATTTTGTCGCTTCTGGAACAGCCCAGCGAACACAGTGCCGTTACCGTGGCCGGCGATGTTGCGCCGGTTGCGTTTGAATCGAATCAGTCCAAGGAAAAATTTTTCGCGAACGTTGAGGCGTCAAAGAAATACATCACCGGCGGCGACATCATCCAGGTGGTGGGATCGCAGCGCTTTTCCGCCCCGGTTAAGGCATCGCCCCTGGATATCTATCGCGCCGCCCGGCACATCAATCCCTCGCCGTACATGTTTTTGCTCGAATTCGACGGTTTCTCGCTGGTTGGGGCGTCGCCGGAAATCCACGTTCGTTGCGAGGATGGCAAAGTGGAAATACGCCCGATAGCCGGAACGCGCCGTCGCGGCAAAAATGCCGATGAAGACGCGGCCCTCGAAAAGGAGTTGCTGGCTGATCCCAAGGAACGCGCCGAACACGTGATGCTGGTGGACCTGGCGCGCAATGACATCGGCCGCGTTTGTGATTTCGGGAGCGTGCAAGTCAAGGAACTGATGGCGATTGAACGCTACAGCCACGTCATGCACATCGTCACGCAGGTGGAGGGAAAGCTTTCCGCGGGCAAGACTCCTTACGATTTGATGCGCGCCACTTTCCCCGCCGGCACGGTGAGCGGCGCGCCCAAAATTCGCGCCATGCAGATCATTTCCGAACTGGAACAAACCGCGCGCGGCCCATACGCCGGATGCGTCGGTTACTTTTCGTTCAACGGAAACCTCGACACTTGCATCACGATTCGGACGGCGATTATCAAAGACGGCAAAGCCTACGTCCAGGCCGGCGGCGGCTGGGTGAACGATTCCACGCCCGAGAGTGAATTTCAGGAAACCGTGAACAAATCCATGGCCATGCGCAAAGCTGTGGCGATGGCGGAGGGGTTTGTTGAAACGTTGAAGGGTTGACCCGCCTAATCCGAACCTGTAGGCCGCGTGTCCTCACGCGGCGAACCGTTGATAAACAACGGCTTTAGGGCCGGGCAAGCTGAAAGCCGTCCTCAAGGCCGGAGAAATCGCCAACGTTGAGTGTCAGCAATTCCGTGGCACCGCTCTTTTTTGCGGCTACGGCGTGAAGCCCATCATGAACTCGTCCGCCGGTAACTCCGCGGGCCTCAGCCTGATGAAGGGCCTTTTTAATTTCCTGTTCGTCCAGATCAATGAATCGGAAGGTGGACGTCATGTTTTCGATCATCAGAGTCGCAACTGAAGGCTGGAATTTGAATCCGAGGCGGCCGCCTGTGAGAGTAGAGAACATTTCAGCTAGAGTATGCAGTCTTGTAACTTGGCCCGATTCGTTTGTCCGCTCGGCAACAACCGGATCTTCGAAAGCGCAAATCAAGGCGGATGTGTCCCAATAAGTCATCGCTCATCGCGGTCGGCGCGCACGGCCGCTGCTATGACATCCGGATTGGTTCGGGTCGGGAACATAAGCTTGCCCCTTCGTTCGATTGGTTCAACTGTTGGAACCTCGGATTCTCGCAACTGAATAATCCGGACACTGCCGTCTGGTTGTGGCGTTGCCTCGAACGCCCTCCCTGGCGGGAATAGAGCGCTAACGCAAATTCGTCCTTTTGAGTCAGCTACAAGCTTCATGATAAGATTATCCTACGCTTTTCGGATGGAATCAAGCGTTTTGGGTCCCCCTAAAGATGAGTTCCTTCCAAGACTGGCGAGTGTGGCGGCACGCTACAGCGTGCACACCAAACAACGACCGCAAATGTAAGATTTTCATCTTCGCCATTTCCATTTTCTTCCCTCATCCTCTTATTTCCAACAGAACTGGCCGAATCTTTAGAATCCCCAGCAAAACCGCATTTTTTCGTCGAAATCCTCTTCGTTTCCCGATTGTAATCCCTATGCCCAAAAAATGTGTGCATGGGTCCTGTGGGCCTCGCGAAGAACACGAAGCCACTAGCTAGTTTGAGCCTCCTCACGTCGGCTGCTACGCAAAAAGAGGGTTGCGTTTTTCCTTGCGTCTACGCGTGACCGGGATGAGTTTAAGTTGTCTAATCTGTTATGGTCCGGATTCTTGACATCATTTCCCTTGTGATTCTGGTGGGTAGTGTGATCGCCCTGTTTTGGATTGCCCTTGATCGAAGCAGTGAGCGCGGGGTCTTGATCGTAAAATGGCTGGTGACGGTCCCGGTGCTTTTGCTCATGTGGAAGGTAGCGATTCCCTGGTTTAGAATGGGGGGTGAAGCGGCGATTGGGGGCCTGATTGTCGCTGTGGTATGCGGCATCGTCATGGCAATCCTTTGGCGGGGCAGTCTCATAGACCTGATCGCGAATCCTTTTGCGTCAATGTTCGACGGCGGCAGCACACCGCCTGAGCCGAAACCCTATTATTCCATCGCCAACGCAAAACGAAAACGGAACCAGCCCCTCGAAGCTGTGATTGCCATTCGCGAACAGTTGGCAAAATTCCCCAATGATTACGAAGGAACAATGCTTCTGGCGCAAATTCAGGCGGAGGATTTGAAAGATTTGTCCTCGGCGGAAATAACCTTAAATCACTTTTGCGAATGGGACAAAGCGCCGTCCAAACAAGTCGCCGCGGCGCTGACGCAAATCGCAGACTGGTATCTGAAATTTTCGCAGGATGGCGAGTCGGCCCGCGCGGCGCTGGAGCGAATTGTCGAAAAATATCCCGACACGGAACTGGCCCTGGTCGCCAAACAACGGATTGCGCACCTGGAAGGAACGGAAAAACATCTGCTGGCGGCACAGGATCGCCAGCCCGTTTTTGTTCCTGAAGGCGTTAAGAATGCGGGTCTGCTCGACTCGACGGCACATTTGGCCCCGGCAGAAACCCCGCCCGGTGAAGTCGCCGCGGCTTATGTGAAACACCTTGAACAGCATCCTCATGATACGGAGGCGCGTGAAAAGCTGGCCGTCATTTATGCCACGCATTTCAAGCGGTTGGACCTGGCCACGGGTGAATTGGAGCAAATGATCGAAGAGCCCAACCACCCATACAAACGGGTGACCCATTGGCTGAATCTATTGGCGGATTTGCAGGTTCGCGGCGGCGCGGATTATGAAACTGCCCGGGCCACGCTGGAGCGAATCATCGAAAAATTTCCCGATTACGGCGTTGCGGACGTTGCCCGCAGCAGGCTGGCGCATTTGAAGCTGGAGTTCAAGGCGCTGGAAAAAACGCCCGACAAGACAATGGGCGTTTACGAGCAAAATATTGGATTGAAAGGCAGCCGATACTACTGACGGTGTGCTCTAAAACATCGAACATCGAACATCGAACGCTGAACATCGAATTTTTGAAGCGTGCGGGCCGGGCGGACGGGCACGTCCGCCCTACCATTCCGGGACGCAGGGCCTCGAATTCGGTGTTCGACGTTCGATGTTGTCGCGTCCTAATTTGGAATTAGGGCACTGCCGTTTGTATCCTATTGACGGGCCAGTTGCAGGGCGATTTCCTTGTCCACTTCGTGCGCTTCCTGCCTGTCCCCGACCATGGAGGTGCGCGCCTGCACGGTGACCTGGGTGATTTGCGGATCAACGGCTTCGACTTCGATGTAAATTTTCTCGCCGTTGATTTTGCCTTCCAGGGAGCGGGTTGTATTGGCCGTATCATGCCGCATGTTTTCCGTGATCAGAATCCCGTCCTGGGTGACCACCTGTACGGCGGCTTTATAGACGTCGTCAAACGGGCGTGGATAACGACCGACCACGCTGTCAGGAGTGTAGATGCCTGGTGTTTGACTGTCGCTGACCGTGTTAACGCAACCTGCTGTGATGATAGCCGCGCCGATTGCTGCAATCGCCGCAAAAATTTTCATTTTCATATTCAAATCAAAGACAAACAAAATTGGCCACTCGTTGCAAGCGCAGTTTTCTAATCTCACAAGCCAGCAGCCCGAGGACGAGGAGGAGGACGAGAACGATTCGCCTTTGTGCCGCCCTCTCCGCGGCCTCGGCCCGAAAATAAATCATTCAGCCATACCTAAAAGGCTTTGCCATGGGGAATGTATTGGGCAGGTGACGGATTTCACGCACCTCGCCCCCGGCGAGGAGGACTTCGACGATGTCAAAGCGGATTTTCACTTGTGGATTATTGAGCAATTGCAGGTAGTCCAGGCTGCACTGCGACAATCGACGCCGACGTTTGGCGTCCACGGCCGCCGCGGGCCTGGACCATTCCTCGGACGAGCGGGTTTTCACTTCGGCGAACACCAGGCAATCGCCGTCGCGAAATATTAAATCAATTTCGCCGCGCCTGGTACGGAAATTGGCGGTGAGGAATTTCAAACCTTGTTGTTTGAGAAATTTTTTTGCCGCCGATTCGCCCAGCGTGCCCGCGCGCAAGTGCGCTGGGACAGGGGTCTGCGTGAGGCGGCTTTTCAGCTTTTCGAAAAGATTCACATCGTGTCTGAATTGAAAGGCAAAAGGGCGCCTAAAAAACATCGAACATCGAACATCGAACGCTGAACGCCGAATGTGCCTGCCTTCGGCCTTCGATGTTGAGTGTTCGATGTTCGATGTTCATTGCGTTGACGATCCATCCGCCTCGAACAATTCCAATTCCTTCGGCTTGAGCGGCCCGAAACTTTTACGATGGATGGGGCACGGCCCGAGTTTTTCGATGGCGGCAAAATGTTGGGGAGTTGAATATCCCTTGTGTTCGGCAAAACCGTAGCCGGGAAATTGTTTGTCCAGGTTGCGCATGATGCGGTCGCGGGTGACTTTGGCAAGGACACTGGCGGCGGCGATGGAATAGCTGCGCGCATCACCTTTGGGCAGCGGCGTTTGTGGATAACCCAGCCAGCGAATGCGCAGTCCATCCACCAGGACGTGCTCGGCCCGCGGTTCCAATTGGTCCAGTGCCCGGTTCATGCCCTGCCAGGCGGCCTGCCGGATGTTGATGCGGTCGATGGTTTCCACGTCCACAACGGCGATGGCATAACGGATTTCCGGGTGCAATTGGATGCGCTCGAAAAATTTCTCGCGGTCCTCTTCGGTCAATTGTTTGGAATCGTTCAGTCCGCGGAATTTCGATGGCAATCCGGTGTCCAGCCACGCTGAAGGAAAGATGACCGCCGCAGCGACGACCGGCCCGGCGAGCGGCCCGCAACCGGCCTCGTCCACGCCGGCGACACGCGCCAGCCCCTGTTTCCAAAGTTCACATTCGTAGGACAGACGATTCCAGAATTTAGCGGCCACGCCGACAGGGAAAATTTTTCTCGAGCCGCTGTCAAAGCAAACTTGTTCACAGCCCTGTGAACTTAATCTGCCGGTAAAACCCATTGCGGATCCAACTTGAGAGGTTGAATCGTGCCGTCCGCGTTAAATTGCAGCGGAGAGCTCCAATATTGGAAATCATGGCCGCGCGTTCCATCCGGCGTGCTATACCAGCCGTCGGCCATCCAGAGGTACATCGAATCTCCATTTGCCGCTGGTATTTTGGCGACCCATGTCTCCTGGGCATGTATGAACGGGTCCTTTTTTTCGCGTGGGTGCCAATATCCGGACGGCCCATTACTTCCGGCGTCACCCTCAAGCGTCGAATCACTGCTGGCTTGCATCGTATCGTGCCCTGATTGGTGATTAATTTCTCCTGCAAATTTGTATGGACCAAGCGGAGACGAGGAGATCTCGACGCCCACTTCGGCGCCTTCCTTGCACGCGGCGCAAAGGGTCCCGGCCAGGATGTAATAGAGGTTATGTCGGCGAAACATCAACGGCGCTTCGGCTCCAAATCCTATGAAAACGCTGCCATGGCCGCTGGTATCGCTAAAATCGGCGTTCAGCTTCTCCGCGCGGACGGCATAATCATTGGCAATATCGGTGTAAATGTAGTAACCGGTTCCGTCATCGTCCACAAACAGGGTGCCGTCGCCGGGGCTGGTCCCGGACAAATGCGCGCGGCGGTTGACGACCACAAATGGCCCGGTTGGGCTGTCACTCATGGCCACACCGGCGTTGCCTTCCCACAATTTTTGGTACCAATTATACCAAAGCACGTACTTTTTGGTTTTGGGATTGAAGACGACATAAGGCCGATAATAATAGCCATTGGGCGCGCCTTTCAGCAGGTTTCCCACGTATGTCCAGTCCCTGAGATTGGGCGAACTATAAACCGAAAATGGACAATTCAAAAAGACGTCATCGTGATTGGTCCCGAACTTGTTTCCATAAAGGTAATAAGTGCCGTTGAAAAACTGCAGGCAGCCGCCGTGGGCGTCAATGATTTGGCCGTTCACATCGAGACGTGGAGAGCTGTTATCAATGACAATCTTTTCGGCTTTCGGCTCCTGAGAACAGGAAGCGATGACCAACGGAAATGCGCATGCCACTAAAAGTGCGCAAAAATTAAATTTGTTTGCCTGCATTTTAAGCAGCATATCCCAAAATGAAACTGGTTCACAACCCTCTACTCAATCCGCCCGCACGATAATCCACCGCGGCGTGAACTTAAGAGGTTGAATCGAGCCATCCGCATTGAAATGCAGGGGAGAGCTCCAATATTGAAAATCGTGGCCGCGCGTTCCATCCTTCGTGCTATACCAGCCGTCGGCCATCCAGATGTACAACGGGTCTCCGGCAAATGTTGGAATTTGGGCGACCCAAGTCTGTTGGGCGCGTATGAACGGGTTCTTTTTGCCGTGGAAACGCGAATATCCTGAGGGCTCGTCGCTCCCATTTGTTGCGTCCTCAAAAGTCGTGTCGCTGCTCGCTTGCATCATGTCGTGCCCTGATTGATGATTAATTTCTCCCCCGAAAGTAAACGGTCCCAACGGGGAGGAGGAAATTTCCACGCCCACTTCGCTGCCTTGCGGGCAAGCCGCGCAAAGGGTTCCTGCGAGGATGTAGTACAGGTTGTGTCTGCGAAACATCAACGGCGCTTCAACGCCAAATCCAATAAAACCACTTCCCTGGCCGCTGGTATCGCTATAATCCGCGTTCAGCTTCTCCACGCGGAGCGCGTAATCGTTGGCAATATCGGTGTAGATGTAGTAACCGGTTCCGTCATTGTCTTCAAAAAGAGTGCCGTCGCCGGGGCTCGACCCGGACAAATGCGCCCGGCGGTTGACGACCACAAACGGGCCCGTTGGGCTGTCACTCATGGCCACACCGGCGTTGCCTTCCCACAATTTTTGGTACCAATTATACCAAAGCACGTACTTTTTAGTTTTGGGATTGAAGACGACATAGGGCCGATAATAATAGCCATTGGGCGCGCCTTTCAGCAGGTTTCCCACGTATGTCCAGTCCCTGAGATTGGGCGAACTATAAACCGAAAATGGACAATTCAAAAAGACGTCATTGTGATTGGTCCCGAACTTGTTTCCATAAAGGTAATAAGTGCCGTTGAAAGCCTGCAGGCAGCCGCCGTGGGCGTCAATGATTTGGCCGTTCACGTCGCGACGCGGGTGCAGGTTGTCGATCAGGATCTTTTCCGTTTTCGGCTTATGGGAGCAGGAAACGATGATCAACGGCAGAAGACATGCCAATAAATGTCCATAAAAATTCAATTTGTGCGGCCGCATTTTCGGCATAGTATGGCGCGCGTGCGACGGGTCAAGTCGCTTTGGCCATCGGTAATGTCCTAATATGGTTTGGTGTCCACCCTTTAGGGTGTTCCGGGTTCACCGTCCAGTCTTCAAGGTGCTCCAGAGCACGCTGAAGCGTGTACACCAAACCAAATAGGACACTATCTGGCCATCCGACCCTAAATGGGGGTTGATTTTGGGAGCGACGGCTGTCAGTGTTTGCCCCTCAGCGTAAAATAAAATATTACAGACGCCAATCGTTATGAAATTTAAAGTCTCCGCCCTTCTGTTTGCCGGTTATTGTTTGGCAACAATGTTCGCCTTCGAACTGCATGCACAGAGGGTTTACCTTGACCCGAGCCAGCCTGTCGACGCCCGCGTCTCGGACCTCCTTTCGCGAATGACGCTGGACGAGAAGATCGGCCAAATGGTCCAGGCTGACCTGGACTGTGTCACCAATCTTTCGGACATTCAAACCTATGGTTTCGGGTCCATGTTGAGCGGCGGCGATTCCAAGCCTGCCGGTCCCAATAATCCGGAGACCTGGTTCAACACTGTCAATCAGCTTCAATCCTGGGCGCTCAAAACCAGGTTGAAGATTCCATTGATTTACGGCATTGACGCCGTTCACGGCCACAATGACGTCATTGGTACGACGCTTTTCCCGCATCACATCGGCATGGGCGCCACGCATGATCCGGCGCTCGTTCAACAGGCCGACCGCGTGACAGCCATGGAAATGGCCGGCACGGGCATCCGATGGGCCTTTGCTCCGTGTATCGCCGTGGTCCAGGACGAACGCTGGGGACGCACCTACGAAAGCTACAGCCAGGACCCGGCCCTGGTTTCCGAATTGGGCGCGGCGTCGATCAGAGGTTTCCAGGGCGATGAACTCTCGACTAACTGCTGGTCGATACTGGCCTGCGCAAAACATTTCATCGGCGACGGCGGAACGCAGGATGGACACGACCAGGGCAACACGGTCTGCGATGAAGCCACCCTGGACCGGCTATTTCTGCCGCCGTATCAGGCGGCCGTGCAGGCCGGGGTCGGTTCCATCATGGTTTCGTACAGCAGTTGGAACGGCGTCAAAATGCACGCGCAGAAACATCTCCTGACGGACGTGCTCAAAGGCGAACTGGGTTTTAAAGGATTTCTCGTTTCCGATTGGGCGGCCATTGACGAAATCTCGCCGGACTACAAAACCGACGTCGAGACATCCATCAATGCGGGCCTGGATATGATCATGATTCCATACGGACCCGGTAAAACGAACAATTACATCGAGTTCATCAACGACTTGAAGGAACTGGTGGCCGAAGGAAAGGTCTCGCAGGCGCGGATTGACGACGCGGTGTCGCGCATTTTGCGAATCAAGTTTCAAATGGGGTTGTTTGAAAATCCCTGGACTGACCCAAGGCTCACAATCGAAATTGGTTCTCCCGAACATCGCGGGGTCGCCCGCCAATGTGTGCGGGAATCGCTCGTGCTTCTCAAAAACAGGCGTCATACGCTTCCATTGTCGAAAAGCCTGAAACATATTTTCGTTGTGGGCGAGGCCGCCAATGATCTGGGCGTCCAATGCGGCGGTTGGACGGTTTCCTGGCAGGGGACAGGCCAATTGACGCGGGGCACGACGATTTTCCAGGCAATCCGCGATGCCGCCGCCCCGGCGGCGCAAGTGACCTTTTCTCCGGATGGAAATGACATCCATGACGCCGATGCTGTCGTCGTAGTCGTTGGTGAAAAACCGTATGCCGAGGGACTCGGCGATCGGACGAACCTGGATTTGTCCGAGGGCGACGCGGCGCTGATTGCCAGGGCCAAAGCCTCCGGCGCTCCTGTGACGACGATTTTGCTCTCCGGGCGCCCGTTAATTCTGGGCAAGTCGCTGAAAGCCAGCGATGCGTTCATCGCCGCGTGGCTGCCGGGCACCGAAGGCGAAGGCGTAGCGGACGTTTTGTTTGGCGATTTCGCGCCGACGGGCAAATTGCCGCGCGAATGGCCGAAGAACGACCGTCAATTTGCCGCCGACCATATGCACGGCAGGCCGCTGTTCCCATTGGGATATGGATTGACGTATTGATTCATTGTTGTTCTATTGCCACAGGACGCAACGCACTTATTCTGTCTTTGTCCGCCCGTCGGCGGGCTTTGACTGCGGTCCTAAAACTGAACCTTAAAAAGAAAGGAACTGTTTATGGGTAAAATCTTTCGGACATGGTCGTTAATGTCAGATAGCTGGCAGGTGCTCAAGCTGGACAAGAGCCTCGTGGTGCTTCCCCTTATTTCCGGTGTCTGCTGTTTGCTATTGCTGGCGTCGTTTGCCATACCCATTGTCGCAACCGGCGCATGGCGCCCGCCCGGCCACGACTCTGAAACCGTGCGGCAGGTAATTTATTACGGCACGATATTCGCCTTTTATGCTGCCAATTACTTTATCGTGGTGTTTTTCAATGCGGCCATCGTGGCGTGCGCCGCAACCCGGATGGGAGGCGGAAACCCCACGATTGGCGATGGTATCCGCGCCGCGGCCTCGCGCCTGCCGGTCATCGCCGGCTGGGCTTTGGTTTCGGCCACAGTCGGGCTGATTCTCCAGATCATTGAAGATCGTTCGGATAAAATCGGACAAATTGTCGCCGGCCTGTTGGGAATGGCATGGACGGTTGTGACATTTCTCGTCGTGCCCATTTTAGTCATAGAAAACAAAAATCCGATTGCCGCCCTGCAGGAATCCACCGCGTTGCTGAAAAGGACGTGGGGCGAACAGTTGATCAGCAATTTTAGTTTTAGCGGAATATTCTTCCTGCTTGCCCTGCCGGCCCTTGGCCTGATTGCTTTGGGGTTCGTGCTGGGAAGCGCCGTGGCCGTGTTTGCGTGCGTGGGATTGGGGGTTGTCTATTTGATTTTGCTTTCACTGATCCAATCGGCGTTGCAGGCGATTTTTCAAACGGCTCTCTACCTCTACGCGCGCGACGGCATCGTCCCGCAGGGATTTCATGAGGAAGTGCTCGGGTCGGCGTTGCGATAAGAACGTGGGACGAGGGCGTTAGATGTTCTAAATTCGAAACATCGAACGTCGAACGTCCAACGCTGAACATCGAATGCCGAGACGAACGACTTCGACGCGTCAATTGCCGTTTGAGGATCCAGCGACCTCCGAAAGCAGTGTCGCGCGGACTTGCCACCGCACTCCAAGACGGCAAGCGAGTTCTCACGATTTTTTGGTCCTGGACGGTCTATGGGAATGGGTTCATACCGTGAGGAATCGTGCCGCTGCCGGTCTAATCATTGATTTAATTGTTATCTGCAATAAACGAAAGAGTTCCTATGAAAGGCATTTACGGACTGATATTCATAGCCATTCTGTACATGCTCGCGGACCAGGTGGCGGCGGCCTCTGATTTGCCGAGGTACAAATTTGCGCCTGATGAGGAACTGGTTTATTCCGGTTCGTCGGGATTTGATTTCGGAAATGGGACGGTGAAGTACTCGGACACGACGCGTTTTTGGGTAACGGGTCAAAACCCGGATGGAAGCTGGCATCTCATCTTCATCGGCCAAAACAAAGAGATTCTGACCGGCGATTATGCTCCGGCACATGGAATCATCACCAACGCCACAATTTCTTTTGGCCATATGAATTTGTTGGCTGACGGGCGAAGAGTGGATAAACCGGCTACACTCCTTACAGCCATTTATCCCGCGTTCTTTCCTCTCCCTGCCGATGCGAATCAGGCGCGATCCGGCTGGTCATTTGCGAAAAGCTTTGATGTAGAGGCCACAAATCACGTCACGCAGACGGATCCCTGGATCATTGAATCCATCGAGCGAGGAATCGCTTACGATATCAAACAAATCGGCGCGTCCAACACGATTTATTTTAATGACGAGCTGGGCCTTGTTGAGAAAATCCAGGTTGAAAAACAACGAGCCAAGTGGTTTGGCGCCGGTACGGTGGAGTTGGAATCTCACGCCGTGCGAAACCGGGACTGGATGCACCAATTCATTTCGGATGCCGATGCTGTTGACCAGGCGGAGGCGGCAACCGAAGCGGCATATAAATCCGTTGAGACCGGCGCCGCCGAACCGGAAATTGCCCGGGCGGCCGCACAGCAGGTCCTGGAATCCGCGCTGGCCCATGTTCAATACGGTTTGCTCCGGGACAAACTCAATTCCGACCTGGGAAATCTCGATGAGCAGTTTCGCGTTGCCCGGGACGAGAGAGAAGGCGTTGACCTGGTCCTGAACAAACCCTCGCCGGCGTGGGCCACGACGGATCTCGATGGGCAAAAACATGCGCTTGAGGACTACCGGGGCAAGGTAGTGGCGCTGGATTTTTGGGAACGCGATTGCGCTCCATGCATGGTGGCGATGCCGCAGATTAAAGCCCTGGCGGACCAATTTCGCGGCCAGCCGGTTGTTTTTCTCGGAATGAACGGTGACCGAAGGGATGAAGACGCAAGGTTTGTGGTGAACAAGATGCAGCTCAATTTTCTTACTCTTCATGGAGCCGACATTGTGGAAAAATACGGCGTGGATGATTTTCCCACGTTCATCGTGATTGACCAAAAAGGCATCGTGCGGGTCCGGCACGAAGGATGCCAGCCCACGTTGCGCGAGGATATGGCCGAATCAATCTCGAACCTCCTTTCCGGCAATCCATGATTGGCCTGGACTTTTCTCTTTTGCTTTTCCGGTTTTGATTTAGTTTTGGTTCATGCAGTTTTCACTGAAGGAAAAATGGGTTTTAATCACAGGCGCTTCATCCGGTTTTGGGGCGGCGGCGGCATGCGCGTTTGGCGCCTGCGGCGCGCGATTGCTTCTGGGTGCGCGGCGCATGGACCGTTTGGAACGAAGCGCGGCAGAAGCCAAAAAGGCCGGGGCTGCTGAAGCACATATCCATTCTCTGGATGTCGAAAAAACGGAAAGCGTGCAGTCGTTTATGGATTGGGCGAAGGAAAAGATTGATGGCCTGCATGTCCTGATCAATAACGCCGGCGGCGCTCATGGCCTGGATACGATTGCGAAAGGAAAGGATGCCGATTGGGAGGCGATGTTCCAATCGAATGTGCTGGGCATATTGCGGATGACGCGCGCCGCGTTGCCCTTGATACCGCGGGACGCAGGCGCAACCATTATCAATATCGGCTCGGTTGCCGGACATACGGCCTATGAAGGGGGCGGCGCTTATTGCGCCGCCAAAGCCGCCGAACTGCAAATTACCAGGACACTCCGTCTCGAATTGTTCGGCTCAGGCATTCGTGTGAGCACTGTGGACCCGGGCCTGGCGGAAACCGAATTTTCCCTGGTCCGGTTCAAGGGCGACGCTGCCGCCGCCAAAAAGGTCTATGAAGGCACGAATCCGCTGACGGCTGTGGATATTGCCGAGACCCTGGTTTGGGTCGCCACGCGCCCGGCGCATGTGAACATTGATGAAATGATCATTAAACCGGTGGATCAGGCGGCGGTGGGGAAGGTATTTAAGAGAGCTTAGAGTTGCCGTCGCCTGAAGCTTGAGGGGACGTATAGGTCGTATAGGACCTATACGACCTATTCCGTCGGCTTGAGGACCCGCCATCGCCAAAGCTACGGCGCGGCAAGTGACGATTCTTTAAGCTCAAATTTGCGCAGCAGGCGTGATTGTGCAAAGTTACGCTAATGGAGGAGTATCAGCCGATTGAAAATTACGGAATTATTGGGGATTTGACGACCACGGCGCTGGTCAGCATGTCCGGGTCCATTGATTTCATGTGCTTCCCGCGGTTCGATTCGCCGACCATTTTTGCCGCGCTCCTCGATGCCAAACGCGGCGGCAGTTTCCGTATCGCGCCTGTTCGAGGAGAATTCAGGCACCGACAGCGTTACTTTCCGGACACGAACATTCTCCTCACGCGTTTTTTGGGAGATGACGGGATCGCGGAAATCTCGGATTTCATGGCGATGCAGCACCTGGGCCATCGCCACAACCTGGTGCGCCGTGTCAAGGTGGTCCGGGGCGAAATGGAATTTAAATTGGTTTGCGCGCCTAAATTCGATTACGGGCGCGCACACCACAAGGTCGAAAGAAAACCAAATCAGGTCATTTTCATTCCGGACAAAAAAAGCGTGCCGCCGCTGTTGCTGCGGGCCAGCGTGCCGCTCGAGGAAGTGAATGGCGAGGCGGTCGCCCGCTTCAAGTTAAAGACGGGTGAAACCGATTATTTTATCCTGGAGGAAGCCCAATCGGGGGAATCACCCTCCGCAGATTGCGATTACGTCTCTGACGCGTTCAAGGAGACCATGAATTACTGGCTGTCATGGATTGGGCGCTCTCGTTATCGCGGTCGCTGGCGCGAAATGGTCAATCGCTCGGCCCTGACGCTGAAATTGCTGACGTCACGGCCGCACGGTTCCATCGTGGCGGCGCCGACGTTTTCGCTGCCCGAACGGATAGGCGGCGGGCGCAACTGGGACTATCGCTTTACTTGGATCCGGGATGCTTCGTTTACGCTCTATGCCCTGATGCGGTTGGGTTATTCCGAAGAGGCGCGGGCGTTTATGTTATGGACGGCAGATCGCTGTGGCGAATCAAAGCCGGGGCGTCCGTTGCAGATCATGTACGGTATTGATGGGCGGCATGAGTTGCCGGAAGAAAGCCTGAAAATCTTCGAAGGCTACAAAAAATCAGGGCCGGTCCGCGTGGGAAATGCGGCATCCAAACAGTTGCAACTGGACATTTACGGTGAACTGATGGATTCGGTTTATCTTTATGACCGGCATAGCGAACCCATTTCCTACGATTTTTGGCTGGATCTCGTGCGGTTGGTCGAGTGGGTCTGTAAAAACTGGAAGCGGCCGGACAGCGGCATCTGGGAGGTGCGGGGCGGAGCGCGGCCGTTTTTGTATTCGCGCGCGATGTGCTGGCTGGCGGTGGATAGGGCGCTGAAAATCGCCATGGCGCGCTCATATCCGGCGCCGACCGTGCGCTGGCTGCGTACGCGGAACGAAATTTACATGAGCGTTTACAAGGATTTCTGGAACCCGAAATTGAAGTCCTTTGTCCAATACAAGGGCGCCTCGAATCTGGATGCCGCATGCCTGTTGCTGCCGATGGTCAAATTCATCAGTCCTAACGACCCGCGCTGGATGTCTACGCTTGAAGCGATTACGGGCGCCCTGGTTGAAGATTCCCTGGTTTATCGCTATTTGCCGGGGAAAGCCGCGCCGGACGGTATGACGGGCACCGAAGGGACGTTTTCAATGTGCTCATTTTGGTATGTTGAGTGCCTTTCCCGCGCGAACGATTTGCACCAGGCGCGTTTCATTTTTGAAAAGGCGCTTGGATACGCGAATCACCTGGGCCTGTACGCCGAGCAATTGGGGCCGGCCGGCGAGCATCTCGGAAATTTTCCCCAGGCGCTGACGCACATCGCGCTCATCAGCGCCGCGTTCAACTTAAACGACCGATTGGATCGAGTATGAAACTAAAACTGCCCACCATACACTTGAAGCGATACCGGGAAATCGCCGCGCTCCTTTGGAAATACGGGCGTTCGGACCTCGTCCGCCAAATGGGCGTGGACGATTTGCTGGCGCCCGAGCAAGTGGTAAAGCCCAGTGGGCCGGCCCCGGAAGAATTGGCCAATGACTTGGAAGCGATGGGGCCGACATTCATCAAAATCGGGCAATTGCTCTCAAGCCGGTCGGATTTAATCCCCGATGTGTATCTGAAACCACTCTCTCGCCTTCAGGACAGCGTCAAACCGTTTTCTTTCGAGGAAGTCGAACGCATCATTCTCGCGGAACTGGGCGTGAGGATTTCCAAAGCGTTTTCGGATTTTAATCCCCGGCCAATCGCCGCCGCGTCGCTGGGGCAGGTCCATTTCGCCGCCCTGCGTGACGGCCGGCAGGTCATCGTTAAAATCCAGCGCCCGGACATTCGCAAACAAATTGCCGAAGACTTCGAAGTGCTCACCCAAATCGCCGAGTTTTTGGACGCCTACACGGAATTTGGGCGGCGCTATCGTTTCCTGACGGTTCTCGAAGAATTCCGGGTGACGATTCAAAGGGAATTGAATTATGAGCGCGAGGCGCAAAATCTCATCACCCTCGGCTCCAATCTCAAGGATTTTCATCATATCCAGGTGCCTCAGCCGGTGGATGACTACACGACGCGCTCGGTCCTGACGATGGATTTTGTGCAGGGCCGAAAAATCACGTCGCTTTCGCCCCTGGCGCGGCTGGACCTCAACGGCAGTCCGCTGGCGGAGGAATTATTCAGGGCCTATTTGAAACAAATTATGGTGGACGGCATGTTCCACGCTGATCCGCATCCGGGAAACGTGTTTCTGACGGATGATGGCCATATCGCCCTGATTGACCTTGGCATGGTCGGGCACGTTGCGCCCACGCTCCAGGAAAACCTGCTCAAGCTCCTTATCGCCGTGAGCGAAGGGGACAATGAGCAGGCCAGCGACATCATCCTCGGCATCAGCCGCACCAACGAAGATTTCAACGAAGTGCAATTCGGCCGCCGCATGTGCCAAATTATCAACGCGGCCCAAAACCAGAGCCTGGAACAACTCAACGTCGGCAAATCGCTCCTGGACATGAGCAAGACGGCCATTGACAACGGCCTATTTGTGCCCAGCGAGCTGACGCTGCTCGGCAAGACACTGCTGCAACTGGACGAGATTGGAAAAATCATTTATCCCAAATTTGATCCCTACGCTGCGGTACGGCGCAATATTCCGTCGCTGCTGGCGCAACGTCTCAGGAAGCACGCCAGCCAGGGGACAGTCATCAACTCGCTGCTCGAGTTCAAAAATATGTTCACACACCTGCCGTCGCGGATTAATCGCATCCTGGATGCGACGGCAAATTCCGACCTCGAAGTGAGAATCAAGACCGTGGACACGCAAATGCTTGTGGAAGGTTTTCAAAAAGTGGCTAACCGAATTACGGCCGGCGTCATCCTGGCTTCCCTGATCCTGGGCGCGTCACTGCTGATGCGGGTCCAGACCCGGTTCACGATATTCGGCTATCCCGGCCTGGCCATTGTGTGTTTTTTGGGGGCCGCAGCCGGGGGGTTGTGGCTGCTATTCACTATTTTCTTTCAGGACGAGAGGATCAAGAAACGGAAGAAGATGATGTGACCCGCCGTCGCTGAAGAGGCTGTGTGTAAAGCCCATTTTTTGGACCGTCGAATATCATCGGCATTTCGCCAAAAAACGCTCCACAAGCTATGACGCGGCAAGCGTTAATGATTTTCTATGCAATATCGCCTGCCCGCGAGCGTATAGGTCAATGAAGCCGCCGTTACAAAACGGGGCAGAGTTTCGTAAAATGCTAATTATAAGAAATTTACAGTGTTGCATTAACGTTAATGGCGCGGTGTGTCGTTGCCGATGGCATTTTGGCCATTGCTTGCTCCATGCCGTTCATTTCGGATTGCGGTTTACGCGCTGTAACCTATACTCTGGGCCTGCGTCTGAAATTCCTTTAGATTAGTTGAGCAAATATGAAAAAATCATTGATAAAAACATCGTTATTGGTTGCCGTTAGCTTGCCGTTGCTGGCCGGCTGCGTGGTTTATACACGTCCGGCTCCCCCTCCCCCAGCCCCTGCGTATGACAATCCTCCGGCGCCGCAATATGAAGTGGTCACGGCTGCGCCTGGTCCGCTCGACGTCTGGTTTTGGATTCCGGGCCAGTGGGAATGGCGCGGCGGCGGCTGGGTATGGATTCATGGCCGTTGGGCGGCGCGGCCGCATCCGGGCGCGGTTTGGGTCCGCTCCGGTTGGCAATGGCGCGGTCATCATCGCGTGTGGGTTCGTGGCTACTGGCAGTGACGTTTACGTTGAAACGTTGAATTGTTAAAACGTTGAAGCGGATCGGGAAACCGGTCCGCTTTTTTTGTTGTAGCGCAGGTTTCCAAACCTGCCGTATCGCGGGTTTCTAAACCCGCTGGCCGTGCGACGTTGTTGGGCGCCGGGGCCTGGAAAAGCCGCAATTTGTCACTCGTCGTGCGGCAGGTCGCGCCAATTCAGCGAGTACCGCGAATTAGCCGGGGCGCGACTTCGTAAGATCAGCGGGTTTAGAAACCCGCGATACAGCAGACTTAGAAGTCTGCGCTACGGCTACCAATACTGGTGAACGAGCGGCTTGATATCCGCTTCATAAAGGGCGCGGATTTTTTTCATGATGTCAGGTGACAGCGGCGGGAGTTTTGAGGCGGCCGCATTTTCAGCAACCTGTTCCGGACGCTTTGCGCCGGGGATTGCGCACGTGACGGCCGGGAAATCCAGAATCCACCGCAACGCCAGTTGGGTCAGGGTGGCATCATCGGGAACCAGTTTCTTGAGTTCTTCAGTGGCGCCCAGGCCCACTTTGAAGTCCACGCCGCTGAAGGTTTCGCCGCGGTCGAATGCCTCGCCCCGGCGGTTGAACGAGCGATGGTCATCCTTCGCAAATTTGGTTTCGCGCGTGATTTTGCCGGTCAACATTCCGGACGCCAGCGGCACGCGCGCCAGGATGCCTGCCTTGTGTTTGCGGGCGAGTTCGAAAAGCAGGTCCGCGGGGCGCTGTCGGAAAATGTTGAAAATGATTTGCACCGATTGAACGTTTCGAAATTCGATGGCCTTGATGGCTTCTTCGACTTTTTCCACGCTGACGCCGTAATGCCGGAGTTTGCCGGCCTTGACGAGGTCGTCCAAAATCTCAAAAACCTCGGGCATGTAATAGACCTGGGTGGGCGGGCAATGGAGTTGGAGCAGGTCCAGGGTTTCGGCTTCGAGGTTGCGCAAACTGCGCTCGATGAACGTCGTCAGGTTTTCGCGGCTGTAGCCTTCGGCGGTTTGTTCACGCAGACGCCGGCCGGCTTTGGTGGCGATAAAGAATTGTTCCTTTCTTTCCTTTTTCAACTTGGCCAGCAAACGTTCGCTCCGGCCATCCCCATAAACGTCGGCGGTGTCAAAAAAATTCACACCCGCGTCGAGGGCCGCATGAAGGGCGGCAAGCGAGTCCTTGTCCTCCACAGAGCCCCAGGCGCCGCCGATTGCCCAGGCGCCGAAACTGATTTCAGAAATTTTCCAGCCGGTGCGGCCAAGTTCCCGGTAATTCATAGGTTTCAAAGCGAACGCCGCCAATGATGCAGGCAAATGTGGGTCGGTGCAAGGATGTTGACTCGTTGAAATGTTAAAACGTTGAAGCAGGCTGCTATCGCGCCGTGGCAGCCGGCGTGAGGAGGCTCTAACTGTTTCGCGGTTTACCCGCACTTTGGTCAACTTTAGTCGGTTTTCCAACGACCGACGCGGATGGAACCCCTTTCAACGCTTCAACATTTTAACGTTTCAACGTTTTAAGCTTTTTCCTTTTTCCTTTTTCCTTTTTCCTTGTACGAACCATGTGCGGCATCATCGGATACATCGGGAAAAAACCGGCGTCGCCCATCCTTCTGGAAGGATTGCGGCGGCTGGAATACCGCGGATACGACAGCGCCGGCGTGGCCGTGCTTCAGGAAGCCGAGCTTCTCGTTCGCAAAAAGAAGGGCAAAATCGAAACCGGGCTGGCAACGTTCCTCGAAGCAAACCCGGTTTCGGGAAGCCTCGGCATCGGCCACACGCGCTGGGCGACCCACGGCGTGCCATCCGACAGAAATTGTCACCCGCACGTGGACGCATCCGGACACATTGCCGTGGTGCATAACGGCGTCATCGAAAATTATGAGGCGCTCAGAACGCGGCTGATGCGCGAGGGACATCAATTCAAATCCGATACCGATACCGAAGTCCTGGCGCATTTGATCGGGGATTATTATGCAAAAGGAAAAAAACGCGGCGCGCGGAACAATGTTCTGGCTGATGCGGTTTGCCGGGCATTGCGGGAGGTGATTGGGACCTACGGAATCGCTGTGGTTTGTGCCGATGAACCGGACAAGATCATCGCCGCGCGGCGCGGTTCGCCGCTCATCATCGGCATTGGCAGAGGCGAACATTTTCTGGCCAGCGACACCAACGCCATCGTAGCGCATACAAAGAAGGTCGTTTACCTCAACGATTATGACGTGGCTGCGGTGACGGCGGACGGCTTCGAAGTTTCAAATCTCGGCGCGGACACGGCCAAAACGCAAATAACTCGCCTTGAGTTCAGCCACGAGGACGCCGCCCGGGGTGAGCACCCGCATTTTATGCTCAAGGAAATCTTTGAGCAGCCGCGCACGATTGAGAATGCGTTGCGCGGACGGATGGATTTTAAGGGCGCCACGGCGAAATTTGGCGGCTTGAACCTGAGCGACGACGAATTGCGCTCGATAGGCCGCATCGTCATTGCCGCCAGTGGCACAAGCTGGCACGCGGCGCTGGCCGGCGAATATCTCATCGAGGAATTTGCGGACATTCCCGTGGAAGTGGAATTCGCGCACGAATTTTGCTATCGCAATGCGCCGCTGGAGGCGAATACGGTGTTGCTCGCGCTGTCGCAATCGGGCGAAACGGCGGACACGCTGGCGGCATTGCGCGAGGCGAAACGGCGCGGACGCAAAGCGCTGGCCATCGTGAATGTGGTCGGCAGCGCGATTGCGCGCGAAGTGGACGGCGGCATCTACATGCACGCCGGGCCGGAAATCGCCGTGGCTTCGACGAAAGCGTTTGTTTCCACACTCGTCGTTTTGGCGTTGCTCGCCGTTTACCTGGGCCGCATGCGAGGCCTGCCGGCGACTACCGCGATGCAAATTCTTCGCGCGCTGGAATCATTGCCCGGACAGGTGGAACATATCCTCGCCCAAACGGCGGCGTTGAAAAAACTCGCGCGCAAATACGCCAAAGCCGGCGATTTCTTTTTTCTGGGACGCGGGCGCATGTTTCCCATCGCGCTCGAAGGCGCATTGAAGTTGAAGGAAATTTCCTATGTACACGCGGAAGGCTATTCCGCCGCCGAAATGAAGCATGGACCGATTGCGCTGATCGACCGAAAAACGCCAACCGTTTTTCTCGCGCCCCGGGACGCGATGTATGAAAAGACTATTGCAAACCTGGCAATGATTCGCGCGCGCAAAGGCCCGGTCATCGCGGTGGCAACTGAAGGCGACAAGCAAATCAGGAAAATGGCGGATGACGTGATTTATTTGCCGCAAACGGCAGAACAGCTTTACCCGGTGCTGGCCGTCGTGCCGCTGCAATTGCTGGCGTATTACATCGCCATGGAACGCGGGTGCGATGTGGATAAGCCGCGGAATTTGGCAAAGAGCGTTACAGTGGAGTGATTTAAAATCCAAAATCGGTCTGCTCTGGTGGCGAGGCCGTGACTTTTAACGGTAATGAATCGGGTGGGTGTGGCTTGCCTTGTTCGTCATAACGGATGAATTGCAACGACGCCATTACTTGGAGAGCCTCGCTGTCAGAATAGCCAGCTCGGTCCAAAACTGACGGTGATGAAATGCCGAGAAGATCAATTAGCTCTTCATGCGAAGATCCCTCTTGATCTCCACGCTCGAAGTATCGACAACAAGCTTTGAGTTGTTCAAACAAGTCGCCGTGGCAGGATTTTAAATCTGCCACCGCTTCACGACAGACCCGCTCAATGCGCTCGGCATAATCTGGCGGGAAATCATCGTCTGTGGGACTCATTTCAACACAAAAGGTCACGGTATAACCGATAACCTGACCCGCTTCCCTTTGGATTCACAGTCGCCCGCGACTCGAATCGCCTCGTCAAGATCATGCAGGACGTCGGATCTGCGAGCCTTCCCCCCAAAAGTAAATGGCATCCCGCTGTTCGCCACTACATCACGAACCTTTGTCAGTGATGCAAGCAACCCTGACGCATTCGAAAAGGTCGGTTCCATCTCTTCGTCAAATTCGGACGCTGACACCGAATAATCGTGAAATGTTGTTAGCCTTGGAACCCCAACCTCATCGCAAATCTTGTCAAGCTCCTCGCTGAATCGGTAAAGCGCCCACAAGTCTGAATTGGATTTGCCTCCCTCCAGACCTTCCTCAATTATCCAAAGTACGTTGCCCATACGCTAAAGATTATTTCGTAAGGTTGCGCTTGGTCAAGCGCGGTTGCGGTCCAGCGGCGCAAATGGGCGCATCTCAGTCCTTATGCACAGAATACATCGCCCCTAATGGGGCTGGGATTTTAATGATCATTTTAACTACAAATACACCAGCCCTACGGGCTTTAAGCAGACGCCAAAGTAGCGAATCGGTCATTGCTGCTAAGCCCGTAGGGCTGGCGTATTTGTAGAGAACCGACCGAAAAAAAATTTACAAGCCCCGTTAGGGGCGGCGTATTCTGGCAAATACGTTCACAAAAACTGAGATGCAATTCCCGTGTGCATTTAAGAGAACCGTTCCCTGAGGCAAAGAATTAATATTCACAGTTGACAGTAACACTGTTAAGTGTTAGCATGCCTCCATGAACAGTGAGTTTTCCCTGGAAGAATTGGCAGTAGAGGTTCAGGCCTGGACCGAAAAACACCAGGTATTTCCCGCCAACGGCCAGGCTGCCGAGGAGATCACGGAACGAACCATCCGCTACTACCGAACCCTCGGCTTGCTGGACGCCCCCATCGGCAATTACGCAAAAACGTTTTCCAAAAAGCATAAATTGCAGCTCATTGCCATTCGGTTCTACCAGTCTCTCGGACTGCCGTTACGCAAGATTCGTGATGAACTGTATGGGAAGAGCGAGCAAGATCTTGCTGCGCTGGAGCGGCAGATTGTGAAGCAGGGAGGAAAAGCAGCCGCGCTCGCCATGCCGCTGGTCCCGCCGGTTGCCAGCGAATCGTGGTCGGCTATTCCTCTGGCCGGAAATTATCTGCTCATTTCACGAGACAACCAAAAACTGCCGCGAACCATCGTGGACAAAATTAACCAACTGCTATTGTCTGTCGCGCCAGCGACGGACGACGCGGCAGCATCAGGAAGGAATTGAATTATGAATACGTCACGCATATTGCCGGTAACTCCGAAGCATTTCGGATTGTTTGCAATCATCGAATCCAAACGAGTTGTGCTCCCGCTTAAGGGGGTGGAGTGCGAATTTTTCGTCCAGGGTGGGGTCGTCGAAGTTTCAATGAGCCAGGTGTTTCGGCAGGAAAATCCGAATCCGCTCGATTGCCAGTACCAGTTTCCGTTGCCGGCGGATGCGTCGGTTTATTTCTGTGAGGCGGACATCAATGGACGACTTATTACGGCGCAGGTCAAGGAACGTGATGAAGCCCGGAAGATTGCCGACGAAAAAAAGGCTGAGGGGTTCCGCACCGCGCTCGTGGAATCAGAGAGGGACAATTTCTTCAGTCTGGAATTGGGCAACGTACAGCCTGATGACCTAATCATCGTGCGGTTGAAATATTTCCAAACGTTGCGCGCGATTGCCGAAACCAAATCCATCGAAATCCCATTTTGTCCGGGCATTCGCTACATTCCTGGAAAGCCTCTGCTTCGCAGCAACTCCGGCAAAGGCGTGGTGGACGACACGAATGAAGTTCCCGACGCATCGCGCATCAGCCCGGTGAGAATCGATGCCGGTCACCCGGACGCTGCCTATGTGGATGTTCGCGGGCACATGGACGCGGAGTTTCTGAATATGGCCAGTCTGGTTTCACCCAGCCACATCATTGATGTTTGCTCGCGAGAGGGTCAGGCGCAGGTCACTCTCTCAAGCAAGGGCGAAGTGCCGGATCGTGATTTTGTCTTGAGATGGGAAGATCGTAATGCGGAATCGGTTGCGCCGCGCGCCTGGCTGCGGCAAAAAGGGAACGAAAATTATGCATTGATGGAAGTTCGCGCGCCGCGTCAAAATTCGGCCACGGAAACGGCGCTGGACTTCTATTTTCTCGTGGACCGATCGGGGAGCATGAGTGGTTTGAAATGGGAAAAGGCCGTGGAAGCTTTGCAAAGCTGCGTTGGTGTGCTCGGTCCCAATGACCGGGTCATGGTCACGATATTTGAATCGAATTTCTGTGATTTCGCCGAACGGCCATTGCCGGTAAAAAAGATGCTTGCGGATCAGCAGTTCCAAAATTTAAAAGAGTTGCGGGCTGGCGGGGGAACAGAGATGGCTCCTGCCCTGAAACACGTTCTTGACGTTGCTGCCAGGAACTCCGCGGGTCGTGACAAAAACCTTATTCTGATAACGGACGCGCAAATCGGAAATGAGTCCACGATCCTGGACCTGATGCGCGCAGCGCCGGACATGCCGGTCCATTGTTTTGGAATAGACATCGCTCTAAACGATGCGCTCCTGTTGGCCCTTGCCCGCCAGCAGGGTGGCGCCTTCCATTCGCTGAATCCGAACGACGATATTGCCAGCCTCGTGACTAAGCTCGGGAATACGCTGAGACAACCCGAACTCCTGGACCTGCATTTGTCCGAGGGATGGGAAGTTGCGGATGCCAGAATTGCCAATCTATATTCCGGTCAGGTGGTTTACCTCAGCGCCAGGGCTGCGGGGGCGCTGCCCCTGGAATTAACTGCGCGGACGCCATCGGGCGAAGCCGTTTCATTTAAATTCAAAACGCAGACGCTGCCGCATGACGCGCCCTTTTTGCATTGGCACAAAACTCGAATCCAGCGTTTGCTGGCTGAAAATCAAAACGCCGAGGCAATTCAACTGTCGGTCGCCGGCAATTTATTGTGTCGCCTGACTTCGTTTGTTGCCTGGGATGAATCGGAGAAAGTTGCCGTGTCGCAGCATGATTTGGTACAACCGGCTCTGCTGTATGCGCCTCCGGCAGGAGCAGGCGGGCTTTTTGCTGAAAGAACTCGGTCTCGTGGGGTTCCTGACGATATTCGTTTCTGCATGGAGAAATTGAGCACGGACGCCAAAGAATCCATTTGTGACTTTGAGTTGGGATCCCGTCCCCTTCGAAAAGATGCTTCCGTACGAACTCAGTGGGGCCAATTCGTCGCGGTTTGCTTGAGACTGTCAGGAGACGACTGGAACACTCCATTTCAAGCCATTTTTCTATGGCACGAAAACGCCTCGCCGGCAGAAATCAAAGGAATTGAGATAACGCTGCTGAAATTAACCCGGCAACTCAAGCTATGCGCGGATTTGATCCAAATACTCGACACCAGCGGGGGTGGCTTAATTCATCAGCTTCGCCAGTGGCGGCTTCAATTCCGAATCATGTTGCAACGTCAGAGGTCAAATGGTGAGTGGCAGGATTTCGAATCGATCTGCCGGGCAGTCGGAAGCGTTGACTCATCAACGCCACCGGAGCGGCTGGCTGAATTGAAATCTGAAGTCCAGAAGAAGGCCGTGGAATTGCTCAAACAATTCGCCGGGAGCTTGCCGCTTGCAAGGGCCTCAACGTGACAGCGCGCGCCCCCGCGACGTCAACGATCCGCGGAATCTGGCTAAGAGCGTGACGGTCGAATAAACTGAAGCAGCATTAGCGCAGTCGCCAGGGATAAGACCTTAAGCTTTGCGGCATAATTCGGAGTGTCCGCCAGCGACCGCCCTTCGTAGCATACGCGCCATGTACCAGCACGGCGCGGTTTTTTCACCGCACGCGGAGCGCCGTGGCTGCGGCTGCGATGGTCGGCGTACTGGGAAAAATCGTTTAAAAAAAGCTTGCGTAGTGCACGTATATGCAGCTATATGCAAGTATATGCATTCGGCGCCCGCTAAAACTTTATTCTCATCTGCGCAAGTTGCCGAACGCGCCGGTATCCATAAGGATACGCTGCTGCGATGGCTACGCCAGGGCGTTGTACAGGAACCAAAGCGCGATAGGCATGGTTGGCGGATATTCACGCCGGAAGAAGCGGCCCGAATCGAGGCAATTGCGAAATCCGAACAACCACCGTCTGACTCACCGTTCGAGCTTCGCGACGCTCCGGGGCCACCTGCTGCCATGGAGAGGCTGGGGAGAATCGACTGGGATTTTCGAGAGGCCAAAACAAGCTATCTGACGCATGGCCTGCATCCCTACCCGGCCAAATTCATACCCCAAATTCCTAACGCCTTGATCCAAGAATTGTCCGACGTTGGAAGCACGGTAGGTGACATTTTCTGCGGCAGCGGCACAACACTTGTCGAAGGGATGCTTCTGAAGCGTAATGTGGTGGGCGTTGACGCTAACCCATTGGCGTGCCTAATCTCCGCAGCGAAGACCGCCCGTCTGCAGGACGGTGACAAGGATTTGCTTATGCAGCTGGCGCAACGTTCCGGCCACCTTGCCGACGAATTTGCCACCGATGTCACCCAAACACTCTTTCCTGTTGCGAAATTTGTCTCAAAGGCTCCCCGCCCTGCCGGAAAGGCTATCGATTTCTGGTTTGAACCATTTATAACAGAAGAATTGGCCGAAATACTTTCCTGGTGTCGAAAATTGCCAACTGAATCAGCTCGGAATATAGCCCTCGCCTCGTTTTCAGCGATCGTCGTAAATGTTTCCCGTCAAGACTCAGACACTCGGTACGTCCGCCGCGCAAAGAAGCTTTGCCCTGGCGATGCGTTCCGGCGATTCGCACAGGTTTTGTCTGAAAATGCAAACGCATCCGAAAGATTTACAGACATTTTGGAGCCAAACATTTCGTGCAAAATATTCCACGCGGACCTGCTTTCTTCGCCTGAAATTCCAATGCTCGACTTGGTTGTGTGCTCGCCGCCATACCCAAATGCATTCAGTTACCACCTATACCACATGACTCGAATGGTGTGGCTCGGCATGAATCAGCCGGAGTTCAAAAAAAGGGAGATTGGCAGCCACCGGAAGTTCAGCAGCAAGGGAAGGAATGGCGCGACCATCGAGACATTTCAGAACGAAATGGTTTCAATCTTTGGCTGGCTAAAAAAAATGATTCGCCAGGGTGGCCATGCTTGCTTTGTGGTCGGTAATTCAATCATTAGAGGCCAGGCATACGACAATGCAATGGTCCTGACGAACGCGGCAAGCGTGAACGGTTTTACCCAGATTGCGGCGCTTACGCGGAATCTCAAAGACACAGCCAAGGCGTTTAATCCAAAGATTGGCAAAATAAAAACGGAAAAAGTTCTTATTTACCAAAATTCAAGCACAAGCTACCTATGAACAAACTAATCACATGCAGGATGAAACCATATATCCAGCCGTTCGAACGAACGTTGGCACTTCAAGAATTAGAAGTTTTGGCCCGCGCCACGCCACAACCGACGATGGCCATTGATGAGGAACCTGAATGTTTTCAAGTCAGATCAAATAAACCAGGGCAGGCTCTCGCGCGGGAACTAGCCTTTTGGGAAGCGGTTTGTGATGGCAGGACGATTCACACAACTCAATCTTTGCGCGAATCTACTGTCAACGTCGTAAGGAATGGCATTCCGCTTGATGACCTCATGGCCCAGCTGCCATTCAAAAATGAAATATCGTTGCCCAATCGCCGCTGTCTTCGGTACGGGACGCACGGCCTTCATGAATATCGCGGAAAATTTTTCCCGCAGCTGGTCCGTTCTTTCATAAACATCGCAAAAATCCCAATCGGCGGCTTAGTCGCCGACCCATTTTGCGGCAGTGGCACAACCGGAGTGGAAGCGATCTTAGCCAATCGCCGAACCATTGGCATGGATTTGAATCCGCTTTCTGTGTTTATGGCAAGAACCAAGTGTCAACTACTCGGTGTCAAATACAGTGACATGGAAGAAGCCTATCTGCAGGTTCGAACTCAACTATTGGCGCCGCGCAATAAGACCCGAGGCGACTATTGGGTCTCAAAATTGTCACAGGTTGATCAAGATTATCTAAAAATCTGGTTCGACGCTGCAATCTTGGATGAACTAGACTTGATCGCAACTTGTATCAGCGAAAGAACAAAGGGGGCAATACACGATTTTATGCTCCTTTGCTTGAGCAATGTCTTACGGCAAGTGTCGTGGCAGAAAGTGGACGACCTAAGAGTTAGACGAGAGTTGAAAGCAGTGGACGAAATTGACCCGATTAAAGAGTTTCTGGAAGAGCTCGGCCGTTCCGTCCGCCTTGTGCTTGCATTTTTGCGCCAAGAGGGCCGGGTCGCCTCTGTCAATGCCGAGATATCCGAAGGCGACAGCAGACAAATTTCAAAGCGGTGGGAAAAGTGGGCGGGAAAGATCGACGCTGCTATTACATCCCCACCTTATGCAACCGCTTTACCTTATTTGGACACAGACCGGTTAAGCCTCTGCTTCCTCGGGCTGTTGCCACGCGATAAACATCGCGCGCTTGACCACGAGATGATCGGCAATCGTGAAATTGCCGATGCGGTCAGAAAACGTTACTGGCAAGAATTTTCAGCAAAAAACCACGACTTGCCGTCTTCGGTTTGTGATTTAATCTCAAAAATTCAGCGGCTTAATTTGAAAGCAAACGTTGGCTTTCGACGGCGCAATTTACCCTCTCTCCTTTTTAAATATTTCTACGACATGAAAAAGGTGTTTGCTGAGTTGGACGCAGTGCTTAAACCGGGGGCAAGTGCATTTTTTGTGGTTGGGAACAATCACACTATCGCTGGCGGCCAGCGGGTCGACATTGAAACGGTCGAGCTGCTTCAAGATGTGGCTAAAAGCGTGGGATTGGAAATTGTTGAGACAATCGCAATGGACATGTTGATTTCAAGAGACATTTTTCGGAAAAATGCGATCGACTCTGAAAGTATCCTTCATTTTCGGAGACGCAGTTAATAGTAGCCCCATTGCTTTTTTGAGTTCCGCACGCGGTTTGTGCACAAAGCCTGATAACGCGCGAAGTCTGTACTGCCGGCCGGGACAATCTCCACATAGTAATCATAACCGGCCTTGCCGTCTGCGAGTTCGATCCTCAAAATATCGCCGACCGCGCCTGCGTCGCGCAACGCCGCACTACGTAGCCGGAAATCACTCTTGTCCGGCCAGGTCATCATGTTAACCGGTGCAATTTGTCCGCCCAACCGGATCTGGACTGCATGCCGGTCCCATTTTCCTGGCTTGCCAGGGTCTTGCGTGAAAAGTTTCCGCCAGCCCCAAAATGCCGGATTCGCGTCGCGGGCGGCCAACGGGATAAATATTTCTGGCGAACGCTTGGAAGCTCCTAAAGTCACTTGGCCGGTGCCCGCATCAGTCTGTTGTAAAGTCATAACAAACCCACATAATCCTTTTCCTTCTGGCTGGAGTATCTTAAGTGCCAGCTTTTCCTCGATGGGTTCGGCTCGGGCAGCTGGTTTGACGCGCGTAGCTCCGAAAAGCTTCTTGACTCCCCTTTTTATTGCCGATGTCTGCTGGATGACCTTCACAGCTTCGTTCGTTCGCTGAATTTCTGCTTCGGTCGGGACATAACCGTTTTCGTGCAACTCCTTAATCAATTCCGTCGTTAACGGCTTTACCGTCTCGTGTTTCGGATTTGTCCATTCATCCAAAAGCGCTTCTAGGGCAAGAAAGAATTTTTCGTCGTCCGGATTTTTCCTGTCCAGTTGGACGTGAACGAAAGCTTCGTAATTTGTGAACAGTCCACCCTCGGTGAGATTCCCGGAACCAACAAAGCATTCTGCTGCATTTTCATTCGAAAAAAGGAATATCTTCGGATGAAAAGTCGGCCTTTGGGCGGTTTCGTTGTGCAAAACCCAAACCCCTCCACTCGACCCAACCGCCACCAATAAATCTGCCAAACCTTCCGCACTGGTCACGCCATGATCAATTCCGACCGAAATCTTGGTTGTCCCGTGTGTGATGAATGACCCTAACGGCTTGGCCAGATGCTTCACGCCTGAGCGTTTAACGAACGCCACCGCAGCGCGAAATACCTTCCAACTTGGTTTTTTCAGATTTTCGGCAAGAAAATCGCCAAGCCTTTGCTCACCCTCAGGATGATGAATCAGCTGAATCATTTTGAGGGACCGCGATTCAATGTGCGCCATGACAGGATTCGCAAGTTACGTAATTTTCGCCGAACGTACAACTATTGATTTATTCAAGCCCATGTCCAGGATTTCAATAGGTCATAAAAGGGGCAGAGATTAAGCGGGAAAAAGTGGGAAATCCGAATGTTGTGCCCACAGCTAAAGCGGCGTAAAAACTGTTTCAGTGAAATTGAAGCAGGCAATTGCAAAATTTCTTCTGACGTATTGTAGTATTTGTGTCAGCGAGCGGTCAAAAACCAGCCAAGGTGTTACGGATTTTTTTGGCGTCAAAGTTTTGGCCGTGGGCAAAGAGGCGGCTGCGAGCGCGAGGAACAATGCGACATTCCACGATAACGATAATGTAGCTTTTGTTGCTTTTCCTGTTGCCGAAATGTTGCCGACTAAATCATTGACAATCAACAATGTTGCCGATGTTGCCGATTTCCAGAGCATCATCAAACCATAACCACTAGAGGGTCGCCTCGCCATGGTCGCCACGAAGTGTCCTTCAATCTCCACTTCGCGGCCTTCGCGTCCTTTGCGTGAGAATTATTCATTTCCGAAAATCACGGGTGCGGTTTCTGTACGCTGTTCCATCTTCCATCCTGCCTAAGCCCGCGAATCCCCCTTCCGAAATTAAATCACCCCTTAATTTCGCCTTCATCAGATTGAGCTTTTTTCCCGAAAAACCGCTCGTCGTAAATTAAGCAGAATCTTCAAATTTCCAAACAAAACCGCATCATTTTACCCCCTTAACATTGAAATTAAGCATTTCGTTTACCCAAATTAAGCCCGCAAAACCATAGCATACCCATTTTTACTTAATTTGGGCCAGGGGGAGGGGGAATCGTTCTCGCTTGCCGCGCCGTAGTCAGACGAAGGCGGGTCCTCGCCTGCCCACCGTAGCTTATGAACCCATTTGGCGAGATGCAGATATTGATTTGATATCCGAAAATGATTTTTCACACGGGCTCTTTAGCAAAGGCGGGTCCTCGTCCTCGAAAATTACGGTTCGGCATGTTCGAGGTTCAATGTTCGATGTTGTTCAGATGTCTAAAAAAACTTCCGCGTATTTAGTGCTTCCAAAAAACGAAATAAAAAAATTTCTGTTCCTAAATCCCCCCGCCAACATTGAACCTTTTTGGGGTTCCAAATGTAGTTCTTGTACTGCGCCCTGCATCTGAGAAATTCGAATTGTATCAAAGTCATGAACGAACCAGGAACGAGTGAAACTTCCCATGTAGGGCAGGCATCCTGCCTGCCGGTTAACACGGCTTCCAGCCGCGTGTTCCCAACAATCCAAAAATCCACTTATCCATTTATCCAACCACCCGAATTGTCCCCACGTTCCGCCTTGATGGGGGGACAATTAGCCCTGACCCTCTCAAGAACCCTGATTTTCCGCACATCTTTTACGCCGATGGCGTTTGCCGGGCCGTCTTTTTCAGTGATTCGAAGCGCTTTTGGCGAAAAAACCGTGTTTAAAACCCGTTTTTTTGATCATCGGAAGGGACAATTCCCTATTGAACCACGCTCAACTGCCCGGTGCCGGCCACCATCCGAAAGAGCATCACCAGCAGCGGAAACACCGCCGCCGAGCAAATGTTTCCAAGCAGTGACGCCAGCAAACTGCGAGACAGAGACGGCGCCGCCAGCGGCGATTTGCGAGATGAAATAAAACGACAAATGAGGTAAATCAGCGATCCTTCGAGCAACACGATCAAACCTTCGCCCGCCACGGCCATCACCGTTGGTTGCATTCCGTAGGTGAGCCAAAGCCAGCCCAAAAAAATAGGATACGTCAGCAGGTGCATGCCCATCAGCCAAAGAATAAACAGGCGCGGACGCCGCCACCGCCGAAGTATCAAACTGATGCAAACCGCTTCCAACAAAATGGCTAGAACCACGGCAGTGATAACAAAAGGAGATGGACCGGGTTCCACGACCGATACCGGAATGGGATCGGCCTTCACGCAGGCCGTTGAAAACAACAACGCCGCCACCCATCCGGTATGGCGCACACCATTGTTGCGAATGGCGCCGGTCATGGTAAAAACCCTGATTCTTTGCCGCTCGCATGTAAAGCGAAAATTCTAAAAAAACTTGCCAATCCCTTGCAAAGAGAGCAAAAGTTGGAACCACAACAATCGCGAACGCCGCCCATGAAGAAACCCTGGGTCACTCTGTCCTGGCTCATCCTGGCGCTGGTTGCAGGCGGGGCATTCCTTTATGCCATCCTCCCGTCCGAACCGTTCGCTACGGGCGAATCGTCCGTGGTTAAAACGCGGCAGGCCCTTCGTCAGCAGGGGTTCAAGACCGATGTCACTAACTTTGATTTTTCCACGTCGCCGGATATGCGCGCCCGCGAGGCGGCCATAAAGGCCACGAGCCCGAGCCGCAATAACCCGTCTTTTCTCGTTGAGCCGGACCTCATGGAAGTCGCAACTCCACATTCTGCGGTGGTCGTATGGCAACAGTCCGCGCTGAAGGTCCCGGATCCAGAGGAATCGGGCAAAAGTGATATGATTCCCTGGGATGACTTCCGACAGTTTGTCGGCGCCCAGCGGACGCGAGCGGACGCAGCCTGCCAGGCAATATTGTCAGGACCCATCGCCTTCAACCTTGACGCACGAGCGGGAGATTTCATGTTGCTTCCTCATCTCGCCGTGCTGAGGAATCTGGCCTTTCTGCTCTGCGGCAGGACGATTTTGGCGCTCCATGATGGCGACCATGCCGACGCCTGGACAAATCTACTGGCCGCCACGCGCCTGGTCACCGCCTGGCAACCGGAACCCGCTAAAGTCTCGCACAGCACCCGGTTCGACATCATGCATCTGGTTTACGATCTGACCTGGCAGGCTCTTCAAACCAACGATTGGTCCGATAACGAACTTGCCCAATTGCAAGCCGAATGGGAGTCCGCAAATTTCCTGACCAATTTGTCGGAAGTCCAGGCATTCATGGGCGCCAGCGATGTGAAGATGTTTGAGCATGACGAACTATCCTCTCAAAGGCCGCGCGCGCGATTCAACCAAATGCCGCCCCCGTCATTCAACGAATTTCTGAATCAGGCGCTGCGCGATCCATTTTCCCTGTGGCAACAGATGCATTCCCGCTGGAGCCAGCGCGCCTATTTTCACGGCGGCATGTATGAGGACGAGCGGCGCCTCTTGCTTTTTTATCGCGACCGGCAGGTGGAATATCGCAACGCCATTCAGGCGTCCACCTGGATGCAAATGCGCCAAATGCCGGGTGTGACCACTGAAGTTTTTTTTCAGCCCAACTATCCTGGTTGGGGACTTTTCGAAAATGCTCTCAACATGCGCAGGATGAATACGCGCTTCCAGGGGCAAGGCGCCAGTTTTCTCGGGCGCGCCGCCGAAGCCGAAACTGAGCGCCGAATCATCGTCACCGCTCTCGCGCTTGAACGCTATCGCGAAAAAAACGGCGCATATCCGGATTCCTTGCAATCCCTCGCTCCAGAGTTCCTGCAGGCCGTGCCGGTGGACTTCATGAACGGCCAGCCCCTGCACTACCAAGCGAGTAACGGCGGCCATTTTCTCCTTTATTCCGTGGGCCTGGATTGCGTGGACAATGGCGGGAATCTCCAAACAAATGCCAACAATATCGATTTCTACTACTCTGGCCGCCGGGAACAACCGTCTCCAGGCTATGATATCGTTTGGCCCTATCCCGCATCCGCCGATCAAGTTGCAGCGGCCCGAAAGAAAGAATCCGAAGCGTGGGCGGAAGAGATGGCAAAGGTCCAGGCAAACGGGCAAGCCCAGGAGCAGCGCGCTCAGCAGGATGCGGAAGAAATGAGACAAGCGGCCATGAAAAAGCTCCTCGCCGAGAAACCGTCGCTTGGACAGGAACCGGTCTATCAGGGTGTACCGCTCAGCGCCTGGGTGATCAAAGCCGGCCAATTCGATTACAATGGCGCCCCGGAAGATGCGGTTGCCGCCATCCGCGCGATCGGTCCAAAAGCTGTCCCGTTTTTGCTGGAATGGATGCCGCGTCCCGGGGCCGAACAACCGGTGGACGGCGCTCCCGGCTGGGACGGCGTCGAAATCGCTTGGTGGGCATTGGGCAGCCAGGGCAAGTCTGCAATTCTCGCTCTCGCTCACCTGCTCAGTTTGCCACAGAAAACCATGGATGATTACTCTGTTTGGACGGAAAGCGCCAAGGCAATCTCCTATTTGGGACCCGACGCCATAACTCCCATGTTGACGGTCGCCACCAATATGGAAGGACAACACTTTATGTGGGAATTGCTTGCCAATTTTCAAAACCTGGGGACCAACGGCGCCCCAGCCGTTCCTGCGATCGTTCACTGGGCCAATGATTCGGATTATTGGGTTCGCGAGGGCGTTGTCACCGCATTGGGAGGCATCGGAGAACGGCCTGATTTGGCCGTGCCGGTTTTGACAAACATCCTGGAGCACGATTCCAACGGGATGGTGCGCCGCGACGCCGCGGGTGCCCTGGGCTCTTTTGCGAACGATTCGGATGCCGTATTGCCTCTCTTAAGCAAGACGCTTAAATATCCCGATTGGCAGGCCCGCGAGGGAGCGCTATCCGGTCTTGGTAAGATACAGAATAAGCCGGGTGTGGTGGTTCCTCTCATTGCTCCATTTTTATACGCCGACAACAATGTCATTCAACGAAGCGCAGCCTACGCATTGCGTGACCTGGGCAATCCCGCCGGCTATCGCGTGTTATTGAACGCCCGCAATGCTCCCAGTGGGTGGCCTGGTATCGGCGACATCATTTATCAGGTCCAGCAGGAAATTGAGACGACGAACTGGGAACAGTCGCCGTTACGAGAGGCTCGCGTCCCGGGAATCCTGGCTGCCAAATGGTCCTGGGATACAAACACCGCGCCGGACGAGGAAAAAATGGTCGAATATTTGGCCAACACCAATGTCACCGGCGCAGGCTCGCGGACGATGGCGGATTTGTTGATGCCAAAGCAAGTCATTACCGGCAACGAACCCGAAGAGCTTACCTATGAATTTCCCGTGAGCTATGATCGGACAACCAACAATGGATTCTGTCTATTATTGGACGCCGACACCAATCCGGCGAGCCTGTATGCCCCTGACAGCGGGGCCGCTATCCAGGACAGCCTCCGCGCCACCAACGGCGATACTCTCCTGGTCTGGCACACCATTTACGATCCGCCCGGCAAACATGCGCTGCAAGTGGAATGGACCTACGTTGACACAAACGGCGCCGAGTATTATGGCAGGGGTCCGGCGATTGCCGTTACCACCAGCAATTTCTGCCAATTCAGCCAGGATTGTGTGACGTACGACGTCGATCGCGGCGCCACTTTCCACGCGCGCCTGCCCGAAAAAAACGGAATCTACACCATCGAATGCGTCACCACCAACGGCCAACATCTGAAGACCCTCAGTGGCAGCACCACCAATGGCGAATTCAACGTGCTTTGGAACCTGGTGGACGACAACAGCAATCGGTTGACCGGCGAGTGGTTTAACTCCATCGTTCACGTCAGCCTTCCCGATTCCGGCCGCTTCCAAACAATGCGCGGGCCATGATCACGTGAGCAACTCAACGATCAAATGGCGGCCTGCGAAGAAATTTTCGGATGGAGATGAAAACACGCGGAAGCATCGTATAGATTTCTACAGTCAATTTATCACCATCAAGCGCGTCGAACGGACGACCAAAGAACCTTTTACAAATGTTGAACGCCAACGCTTCGCCATGCGTCACGAGGTCCTTATTGCCGGATTTGTTGAGCACCTCCGATTCCTCCTCCAAAAGTGTGCCTTCGTTTAGAACCACGCCGCGCTCGGCGTCGCCAAAGGCTTTGCGCCGCAAGACTGACTTTTCGTACAACGCGTATGCGAAATAATTTGTGCTGCTCTCCAGATCAAACGCAAATACATCCCCCGAGGGAAACAACGACACAAAGCGCTGAATCAATTCGTTGTTTTCGTGTTCGACCGTCCCGATGAGATCGGGGAGCCCGGCAATAATAGCCGCCCCTGGCTTGGTTGGATCTTCCCCATAGGCGCCGATGCAAAAACTTCGCCTTCGATCAATTGCGTCGAGTCCGCTTTCGAGAAAGACATACGAAGTACTCCAAGTCACCAGGATTCGCATCTTGTCGAGGATCGCTCTGCCCGCTGTCTCGTCATGCTTCATCTCCGTGCCGAGATAGCCGGGCTGGCGCTCATTGGCAATGATGCAACAGATCTTCCATCCCATACGTAATCCTAGTGATTCATGGCGTTTTGCCAGGGTATGCTCGCCCGAATCGTAACCTATTGAACCGTGCGGATCAATTCGTTATATCCTGGAAACGGGTGGAACGCCAGATGCTATCCATCCTGATTACTTATGGCAGATGATCCATTCACAGTTGCTGGAAACGTAAGTCTTGATGATCGCCGGGACCGGCGGATTGACGGGAATTTGGTTCGGTGTCTGATTTGTCTGGCGGTGGTCGTCGGCGGCCTTTGCTGGACGTTCAGAAAGGACTTCAGCCGGAAACCGGCCGTTCCGGCCCAGGCCGATAATCAAACGCATCAAACGAAAGCGCTCCAGGACGCCGCTCCGTCGGTCCAGCCGGAACCCGCCCGTCGTTACGGCGTGAAAGTTGGCGATACTGTGGAAATCTCCGCGCTGAAACCGCCCGTCGCTGCCCACGGCGCTCTGATTACCGGGATGAATGACGACCAACTGACGATTCGCGTCGGCAGCGATACATTCGCCATTCGCTGGGAAAATATTGATCGCCTTAAGGCAGAGGGCAAATAAACTCGACACCGGACCCTTGGTGGAGAATTTTTCTACCCCGCCTGTGTTTTATTCGATCGAACATATCACGACCTGAAAATCACTCCTTCGCGATGGAACATCCACACCGTTGCCCCCAGCGCAATGGCCGCATAAACACAGGCCGATCCAAAAATTAGCAGAATGTAGTTCCAGTGCCAGATGCCTTCCAGCATTTCGCGGCAAGTCAGGCTGACGTTCATCAACGGCACCAGGGCGAGTTTGGGGGTCAGCTCCATTCCCGGCAGAATTGCCGGGATCACCGGCAGGATCAGCAGGACCATTAATGGCCCCGCATAACTTTGGGCTTCGCGGAAACTTTTTGAAAATAAGCCGATCATCAGCATGAGCGCCGACAGCATGATGGCCACCGGCAATAACAGCACGAACACTCCCGACAATCCCGCGACATCAATCGTGGAAACGCTCTCTATCAATCGTGGCGGCAACGACTGCGCCATGACCCGCCTGGCCACTTCGAACGTCCCGCACATACTTGACAACGCAAGGATGACCGTGGCAATGGAGATGGTGAAAACCGCCAGAAACTTTCCCAACGCCAGGTTGATCCGCGCTACCGGGCAACGCAGGATGGTTTCCATCGTTCCGCGCTCTTTTTCTCCGACAGTGACATCAATCGCCGGATACATGGCGCCCATAAAGCACATGACGATGATTAAATACGGAAGTAATCCGCCGAGCAGGCTGCCGGCAACCATCGCCGGTGGCGCGACATTCTCCTGCTGAATTGCGAAAGGCTTCAGGATTTCCACCGGAATATTTCGGTTTTTCAGGCGTTCCCGCACGGTCGTATCGCTCAGCCGTCTGAAGAAGGCATCCAGTCTTTGCGCCGCGAACTGGGAAGCGACATCTGTTTGATACACGTAGATACTCACCTCGGCCTTATCTCCGCGCATGACCCTCGCGTCAAAATCCGGCGGCAGCCTGACCGCGGCCCGCACTTGTTTCTGGACAATCTGGTTCGTAAAGTCGTCCGTTGCCGGAACGATCTTGAAGTCCCCGGTCGCGCGCAATGCCGAAAGCACGTTCGACGAAGCGCCACCACCGATGATCATCACTCGCGGGATTTCAGCCTGCGCTTTGGTCATGGTCTTCACCATCATTGCGCCAACGCCGAACATCAACAACGGCATTGCCAATGTCGGAATCACAATCATGGAAATGAGGGTGCGATAATCCCGCAGGGAGTCGCGCATTTCCTTGCCATAAACGGTCCCAATCGCGCGCCAGTTCATGCGTTCACCTCCACGGACCGGATAAAAACCTCTTCCAAATCCGTTGCTTGAAATTGCGCCCGCAGTTGCTCCAGCGTGCCTTCCGCCCGCAAACGGCCGCTATGAATGATGCCGATCCGGTCGCACAGTTTTTCCGCCTCGCTCATAACGTGCGTCGAAAAAATGACCGTCTTGCCGTTCTGCCGGCAGTCCCGGATAAATTGGACGATGGTGCGCGCGGTCATCACGTCCAATCCGAGTGTGGGCTCGTCAAAAATCATGACTTGCGGATCGTGAACCAGGGTTCGGACGATGGATACCTTCTGTTTCATCCCGGTGGAAAGCTTGTCGCAACGGCGGTTTTCAAATCCGCCCATTTCGAGCCTGGAAAATAGTTCCTGAATACGCGCCGCAGCGCGTCTTCGTCTACCCCATAAAGCCGTCCGAAGTACTCGGCCGTTTCCCGCGCGGTCAACCTGCCGTACAACGCTGTGCCGCTCGAAATGAATCCGACTCGGGCGCGAACGCTATCGGGTTCACGGACAATGTCATAGCCCGCGACGGATGCCGTTCCCGAACTGGGCCTGAGCAGCGTGGCCAGCATCCGCAATGTGGTCGTCTTGCCCGCCCCGTTGGCGCCCAATAACCCGTAAATCTCTCCCGGCTCGCAGTGAAATTCAACGCCGTCAACCGCGCGCACAGAGCCTAGCTTCCGGTCGCGGTATAGTTTTGTCAGTTGGCGGGCTTCAATCATAGGAAATAGACCAGACGAACGGCCTGGGCTCACGGTCTCTGCCCATTGAATTGTCGAAATTCGACTGACAAACGCAGGCAAGACCCTGTCCTCCAGGAATCACGGCGCGGACAGTTTAGCTACTGCATCCGGTGGGGCAAAGGCCTGAAAATGTTTAAGGTTCAAGGTGTAGATTACTTCCACGCCCGCCTTTATTGCCGCTTTAAGCAAGAGTGCATCGTAAATGGTCCCTCCCCGCAGTCCGGCTCCCGCTGCTTCTCGCAGCAGCGCGGCGTATTCGCCTCCGGCCAGGCCGACAATTTTGAAATGTTTTAAAATGTTTTCCTCGATGCTTAAGAGAGCCTGTTCGGGCGTATGACGATAGAGCGGAGGCAGCTTAGTCAGGACTGCGTACGTTTCCGCAAGGCTGTGAGCGGATATTACCCCCTCATCCTTTTTGTTCTGGACTCGTTCCAGAACTGCGAATGCCCGTTCGTGGGCTGTGTGCTGTTTTATGACTGCGGAGACAAGAACGCTGGTGTCTGCAAAGACGTTCATTTCCGCCCTTTTTGCGAAAGTCCCTTGGTCAGGTTTTTCAAGAGATTTCCGCCCTCGTCCGCTCGAACGCTTTCGACCGTCTCATTGTCCAGGAAGTCCCCCTCAGCGGCGGAAAACACCAAAGCGTGGCCCCGCCTGATGAATCCAGACGCTTCCCTGGTTGGACGGAGCGTGACCTCGCTGCCGTGTATTGAGATTTTTAACAGGTCGCCAGGATTGATGGCGAGTTCTTCTCGAACCTGCTTCGGCAGTACGACTCGCCCGGCCTTGTCGATTGGAACCAAAATATCATTCATACCATTTCAAAATACCATTGCCATGTTAAAATGGCAACAAGCGTTACCTTCCCCGCCAGTTTCGTTCACAAACCGGTGAACGAACACAAAACAAAGAATGCATTTTTGGCCTGGAACCTCGTTTTTTCGTTCACCAAAAACTCCCGAGATTTGCCAACGAAAAGCCCGTATTTTGAGCGCCCTAATAATTCGTTCACACTTTCGTGCACTTCGTTTACCCTGAAAACACCCACACTCGCGATTTGGTGAACGAGTCTCCAATGGGCAGTTTGCGGCTTAGCCGGCGGCCTGGAATCGCGGCCCAAAATTTTTTAAAAAACCACTTGCAAACGCTTTTGACTCTGATAGTTTATGCGCTCCGTTTCCCCTGAAAGGAATGGACAGCATGTTTGCAGACCGATAACCGAATGCTCCACCAGGAGCCGGGATTGATGGCCTGCCAACTTCAAAGTTGCTGATGAAACTTTTACGCTCAATGCGTTGATTTATGCCAGTTAAAACATTTAGACCGCTAACGCCGTCCACGCGATACATTACTATCGCGGACTATAGCGACATTACAAAGACAAAGCCGGAAAAATCCCTTGTCGAAATTCGCAAGAAGACAGGCGGACGCAATCATTACGGTCGTGTCACCGCTCGCGGTATCGGCGGCGGCCATAAACAGAAAATCCGCATCGTGGATTTCAAACGCAATAAGCACGGCGTCGAAGCCACTGTGGCTGCGATTGAATATGACCCGATGCGTTCGGCGCGCCTGGCCTTGCTCCAATATACCGACGGCGAAAAGCGTTATATTATCGCTCCTACGGGCATCCAGGTAGGCAAAAAGATTTCCAGCGGCCCGGCGGCTCCTCCTGAAATTGGCAACGCGTTGCCGCTCAAGTTGATCCCGGTCGGGCATGCCATTCATAATATCGAATTGGCGCCCGGACGCGGCGGCCAAATGGTGCGTTCGGCGGGTGGCGCGGCTACATTGATGTCGCGCGATGCGGGCTATGCTCAAATCCGTTTGCCCTCGGGCGAAATTCGCCGGGTCAATGAAGAGTGTTACGCGACGATCGGCCAGGTTGGAAACGCGGAGCATGAAAATGTCATTTTAGGCAAAGCGGGACGTTCGCGGCATCGTGGCATTCGCCCCATCAACCGTGGTGTTACCCGCAACCCTGTCGACCATCCGAACGGTGGTGGCGCAGGTAAATCAAAGTCCGGCGGTGGCTGGCAACAGTTGACTTCGCCGTGGGGCAAGATTGCCAAAGGCGGCAAAACCCGCGCGAAGTACAAATACTCGAACCGCTTCATCGTTGTGCGCCGCAACGGGCTGCCAATTAAGATTAAATAGTTATGGGACGCTCAATTAAAAAAGGTCCGTTTGTCGATTTCCACCTTCAGGACAAAATCCAGAAGGCCAGGGACGCCAAGTCCAAGTCGCCCATCAAAACGTGGTCCCGCCGCTCGATGATTACGCCGGACTTTGTAGGGCTGACGTTTAACGTTCACAACGGCAAGATTTTCAACCCGGTCTTCGTGACCGAAAACATGGTGGGTCATCGGCTGGGGGAATTTGCGCTCACGCGCACCTTCAAGAAACACGGAGCGCACACAGCCAAGGCGGAGGCGAAGTAATCTTATGGAAGTATTCGCAATTACCAAAAATATCCCGATGTCCGCGCAGAAGATGCGCGAAGTCGTGCGGCAAATCCAGGGGTTGCCCGCGCTGCAGGCGCAGGCGGTGCTGGCCGTGGTGCCGCGGAAGGGCGCGCGCGTTGTCTCCAAGACGTTGAAGTCCGCCATCGCCAACGCCGAAAATAATAACAAGCTCAGGCCGGAAAATTTGCGGATCAAGGAAGCGGTAGCGGGAACGGCGATGAGCATCAAACGGTTTACTCCCAAGGCGCGCGGTTCGGCGGGTCCCATCATCAAGCGCCGTTGCCACGTAAAAATCACTTTGTCTGACGAATAATTATGGGCCAAAAAACAAATCCAATCGGTCTGCGCGTCGCCGTCAACAAAGACTGGCGCTCCAAATGGTTTGCCGGGAAAAAAGATTTCGGCCAATTGCTCAATGAAGACCGCGAGATCCGCGAGTTGCTCAAGAAGAAACTGGAAACGGCCTCAGTGCCGAAAATTTTGATCGAACGCGCCACCAACCGCTGCCGCGTCACCATTTTGACCGCCCGCCCCGGCGTAGTCATTGGCCGCAAAGGAGCGGAAATTGACAAGCTCAAGGAAGAGCTCAGCCGCAAAACCGGCAAGGAAGTCTACGTGGACATCGTGGAAGTCAAAACTCCGGAATTGGATGCCCAGCTTGTGGCGGAAAACATTGCGCTCCAATTGGAGCGCCGCGTTTCGTTCCGCCGGGCGATGAAGAAGGCATTGCAAACGGCCAAGGATTTTGGCGCTGAAGGCATCAAAGTGCGCGCGGCGGGGCGCCTGGGTGGCGCTGAACTGGCGCGTGTGGAACAATATCACTGGGGCCGTGTGCCGTTGCACACCCTCCGTGCGAACATCGATTACGGGTTCGCCGAGGCGTTCACGGTTTACGGCAAACTCGGAATTAAATGCTGGATTTGCCGCGGCGAAAACAAACCGCAAAAGAAACAGGAACCCCGTCCGGCGGATGCGCCGATTCCGGCGTCAGCTTGATTTGATTTTTTAAGATTTTATGCCATTACAACCGGCACGAGTTAAGTATCGCAAAATGCATCGAGGCAGCCGCGCGGGCACCGCGCGCAGCGGCAACACCGTGGCTTTCGGCGAATATGGATTGATGGCCCTGGAACGCTGCTGGATGGACACCAAGCAGATCGAGGCTGCGCGCGTAGCCATTGCGCGCAACATGAAACGGCACGGGAAAATGTGGATCCGGATTTTCCCGCAAAAATCGTTTACCAAGAAGCCGTTGGAAACGCGTATGGGCAAGGGCAAGGCGCCCCTCGAATCGTGGGTTGCTGTTATTCGTCCCGCGAACGTGCTTTTTGAAGTGGACGGCGTGACGGAAGCCGTTGCGCGCGAATCCCTTCGCCTGGCGGCCACCAAGCTGCCCATTAAGACGCGGTTCATTTCGCGGCATAGTCACTGATTAAACGGCCCAAAATTTATGAAGTATTCGGACTCGAAAATTAAAGATGCGACGCTGGTGGAATTGTCAGCGTTGGGCCGCGATCTGCGCCACGAGATGTTTAATCTGCGCTTGCAGCAGGCCAGCGCCCAGTTGGAAAAGCCGGCGCGCCTGCGTACTCTTCGCAAAGACATCGCCCGCGTTGAAACACGGATTTCCGAATTGCGGAACAAAGCAAAATGAAGAATCGGATTAATCCATCCATCCACCAATCCAAATTTTAAACATGGCTGAAGAAACACAGAATGCTCAAACCGCTCCCGCCCCGAAGGGCGGCAACCGCAAGGAACGCGTTGGCGAGGTCGTCTCCAACAAAATGACCAAGACGATCATTGTCCGCGTTGAACGCCGTTTTCCACACCCGCAGTTCAAGAAAATTGTGACTGCCTATAAGAAATTTTACGCGCACGATGAAAAGGCCGAGGCGAAGCTCGGCGACACGGTGCGCATCCAGGAAACGCGCCCAATGTCCAGGCTGAAACGCTGGAAACTCGTTGAGGTAGTGGAGCGCAATGCGCGGGAGACGGCCACGGCCGCTTGATTTGATTTATGTTGCAAGTTCGTTCCAGTTTGGATGTTGCCGACAATACCGGCGCCAAGATTGCCTGGGCCATCGGCGTGCTCGGCCGCAACCAGCGTTACGCCGGCATCGGCGACGTCATCAAGGTCCATATCAAAGACGCCGCGCCGGACGGCACTGTGAAGAAGGGCGAAGTTCATGACGCCGTGATCGTGCGGACCAGGCAGGTCATTCGCCGCACGGACGGTTCGTATCTGCGGTTCGACCGCAACGCCTGCGTCATCATCGACAAAGAATTGAATCCGAAAGGCACGCGTATTTTCGGGCCGGTGGCGCGCGAGTTGCGCGAGAAGAAATTCATGAAAATTATTTCGCTCGCGCCCGAAGTCATTTGAAGAAATTCAATACTCAAAATTCAAAATTTAAAATTCAATGAAGTGTCACGTAAAAAAAGGCGATCAGGTGGTCGTGCTGGCCGGCAAGGAAAAGGGCAAGCGCGGCAAAATCATCGCCGTGTTTCCGAAGAAGGAACGGGCGATTGTTGAGGGCCTGCAAATGATCAAGCGCCACACCCGCAAAAGCCAGCAGCACCCCAACGGCGCGATCATCGAGCGCGAAGGGACCATCCATATTTCAAACTTGATGAAGGCCGAACACGTCCAGGAACCGGCCCACGCCGAAAACGAATAGTTGTAAACTTTCTAACGACGGCGCGAATGAAAATTCGCGCCGTTTTTTGTTGGCAACTGGTGGCGGACGGCGCGCTGCGCCGTCCAGTGCCGCGTGCCGCGGCACAACAAACGCGTTCATCTATGCGAAGGCCGCGAGAAGGCGCGAAGTTTTGCGGTAAAAAGAGATTTGCTCAGCATCTTGGGACAAAGACAAGCACTTCATCTTCAGTATAAGTGGTTAGTGCCTTGCGCACATTATGTCCCGGCGGAACGAAAAGGACCCTGTCACGGCGGTTCTCATCGGGTGGCTTTTGGATAACACGCAAATAGTTGCCTTCAAAAATGATATCCGCATCGGCCCCGCGCAAATCTGCGAGTTTGAACTTGAATATAATGCCGTCCTCTCGTCTGACAATATCAACGTTGATCTCCCTGGGCATGTGGATGGTATCGATCAAATCTTTACAGCCCTCAGGCAAGAGATAATGGCGGTGGCTGTAACTGTAATCCATGGTTTGCAACAATAGTCCTCGAATGCTGACCTGTCAAAGGGGCTTGATTTTTGCCGGGCCCACAAACAGTTTTTAGCAGCCGTAAAGAACGCAGCCGTTTATGCCGAATTCCAACCTGTTCCTCGCGCAGCCGACTTTTTCCTTTTTAATTTTTAATTTCCCCAGCCACCTGATCTCCCAACTGTACCGCCTCCGCTACAGGCCCCTTGAGTTCGGCGCGCTTCGCCGTTCCATCGCGGAATGAAACTGCGCGTATGACAATTTGATTGCCCGTCACCTCCGCGTGGGCGGCCACAGGGCTTTGGCAGCCGCCGCCCATGGCGCTCAAAAAGGCGCGTTCGGCGGAAGTGGATTGAAATGTATTGTAATCGTTCAGGCGCTCGCAGATTTGGGCCAACCGCTTATCGCCCGATCGGATTTCAATTCCAATGGCGCCCTGGCCCACGCACGGGAGCATCACGTCCAAATCCAAAACGGTTGCCAATAGACCGTCCGGTACGGTGTTGCCGGTCAGGGCTCCGTTCGATTGAATTTTGAAATTGAGCCGCGATAAACCGGCGAGGGCCACGACCGTGGCGTCCAGTTCCGGACGCTCTGCCACCTTTTGCAATCGCGTGGGAACATTCCCTCGAATTTCGACAATTTTGAAATCGGGCCGCGCGCCAAGAAGCTGCATTTTGCGGCGCGTGCTGCTGGTCGCGATAGTTGAGCCGTCTGGAAAATCCTTGAGCGACGTGCCGGATTTAAAGCCGCGAATCTTCTTTTGGCCGGCCGGCCGATACACCAAAACGTCCCGCACGTCCTCGCGTTTTGGGGTCGCCGCCAGCGTGAGCCCATCCGGGATATCCGTCGGCAAATCTTTGAGGCTATGGACCGCCATATCTGCCTTGCCCTTTATCAGCGCCACTTCCAATTCCTTTGTAAAAAGACCTTTGGGAAGGCCGCCTTCAACCAGCGACGATTTCTGCATTTTGTCGCCGGTCGTTTTGATGATCTTTAGCTCAAAACGAAGCCGCGGAAAAATTTCCCGGCATTGCCCGGCGATGAGATTTGCCTGAGCCAGAGCCAGTGCGCTGCCGCGCGTGGCGATCACGATGGGAGAGTCGTGCATGCGTGTTACGTGGCGCGTGGCACACCTTGAGGGGTTGATCCAATCCGCATTCCGCATTCCGCATTCCGCAATTGGCTCACCTTCTGATCAATAATCCCTTCGCAAACCCGAATCTCCTCCTTGCGCTGTTTTAAGTAGTCGTCAGCAATGGCCTGAAGGTCGTCAATGTTATACAGATAAACGTTATCGAGAAAGTTGACCGCAGGGTCGATGTCACGGGGAACAGCGATGTCGATGAGCAGCAACGGACGGTGTTTGCGCAGCTTCATCAGCGGCTCCAGTTTGGCGCGATCCAGAATGTATCCCGGCGCCGACGTGCTGCTGATGGCGATATCAATATTTCCAAATTCGCCCGCCCAATCTTCAAATCGAACGGCGCGCCCGCTAAATTCCTCTGCCAGCAGTTCGGCGCGTTCGAGGGAACGTCCGGCAATGACGATCTTTTTGACGCCGCGCGAAACCAGGGCGCGTGCCACTTTTTCACTCATTTCACCCGAGCCAATGACCAGCACTTGGCGTTCAGCCAGCGAACTGAAAATCTTTTGCGCCAGTTCCACGGCCACCGACGCCACAGAAACGCTGCCGCGCTGAATGTTGGTGTGGGTGCGAATGTGTTTGGCCACGTTAAAGGCCCGCTGAAACGCTTTGTTCAAACGCGCGCCGGTATGCTTGTGGCTATGGGCGAGCGTGTAGGCGTCCTTGAGCTGGCCGAGAATCTCGGTTTCTCCCAACACCATGGAATCCAGGCCGCACGCGACTTTGAACAGATGCCGCAGGCTGTGCGGCTCGGCCAGTGTGTAAATGGCTTTCGGCCCCGGAGCAAAGCCGGCGCCAACGGCCCGGACCAAAAAATGCGTCAACTCGGAAAACGCTTTCGCCGGCAGAAGCGCCGTGGCTGCGTAAATCTCCACACGGTTGCACGTCGAAAGGATGACGCTTTCCGAAGCGAGACCCGAATCCCGCAATTGATTCAGGGCGGCCGGAATTTTAGATTCGGCAAAGGCGAACCGTTCCCGCAATTCCACGGGCGATGTGTGGTGGCTCAGGCCGATGACGACGACATTCATGGATGATGGACTTGCGAGAGCAATAGAAATCCCCAAAACGTGAGCATGATAAAGGCGAAACTGGCGGCCGTACTCCACGCGAACCGCCGGCCGCCCTGCCCGAATTTCCAGCGCGAAATCAAAAGCCCAAGGTAAAACAGCCAGATGAAAATGGAATAATCCAGCAACGGATCATTTTTAAACCAGACACCGTATTTTTGCCTGACCAGAAACGGGCTGATAGCCAGGCCGGCCGTAAACAAAAACACGCCGCAGACGAGAAGGCTGTTCATGACCCGTTCGAGACGTTGAATGGGGGGCAGCAGGGAGAAAGCGGCACGAAGCTTATGGACCTTTAGATCATGTTCCTCCGTCAAAAACATAAGGGCAGCAACCGCGCTCAGGCCAAAGGCGCCGATGGCCAGGAGGATGAGCGCTGCGTGAAGACTGATAAGCGTGCCCGAAAAATCCGGCGTGGAACTGCGGGGGGGATCCAGCGCGGGCATCAGCGCAAAAACACCCATAAAAAACAGCAGGTGCGACGCAAATACTCCCAGGAACCGGAGCCTGTGAAAGAGGCCAAAAATCAGGTACGATGCGGCAATCGTCCAGGCAATGAACAATGTGGCTTCAAACAGGTTGTTGACGGGACAGGCGCTAATCGAAAAACCGCGTTCAATCATGGCCGTGGTGTGCAGGGCAAACGCCGCCAGAATGAGAAAATAATTTGCGCGGTCATCCTTGCGAAAGCCCTTTCGCCAGAGGAAAACCGAATACATGGAACTCAAACCGTAAACGATCACGGCGAGCAGAAAGAAATGACGGTCGGTGAACCAAGTCACCCTAACAGGGTAATTGAGAAAGATGCCCCTGCAAGCGGCAATTCTCGGCAGAGGGACGGGCCACGTTGCGGCCGGGATTGTTGAACAGGGCGCTCCAATGGCAGTCGCAATAGGGCTTCTTCCGGAATATTTGCAAATAACGCTCCGGCATCCGCTCCAGGACAAACTTCGATTCGCTGTCCGTTCCGGCAGGCGCCATGAAATAGCCGATACTCCTGTTTTTGCGGCCGCCAACCATGATTTCCTGTTGTTTGGTCTGCACACCGAGAAAGTCGAACATGCCGCGGATTTTTGCCTTGTCGTTCAGATCATGAGGGGAATGCAGCGTAAAACAACGGTCGCGCAGGCCGTTTGCCTCCAGGAAATCCATGGCCCGGTTTTCAATTTCCACCCATTGGATCAAATACCATTGGAACAACGTCAATGGTTCACCGGCAAAATGTTGGAAAATCTGTTCATTGCCCGTCAGTGCCCAGGCGAAATGCCGTTTGCCGTCGTCGCCCCGATAAAAATGGAACGGCGCGTGAACCCGGCGCCGCCAGAATTCGCGGTACGCCTCGCTGGCAGCCACTTTGAGTGGGTCGCGGACAAGATGAACCAGCCGCAGGTCTGGAAAGAAATCCAACGCCGCGACCCGGCTCGATTTCAAAAATGCGTGGCTCGACTCAATATAGGTCGAGGCGGCGAGTTTTTGAATATAGCGGCGTTTTTTCTCCAGGCGCGCGCGGATTTTTCCGAAACGCCCGGCGAAAGCGTCGTAAATGGCCGGGCCGAACATCGTAGGATTGCCGATGTCGAAAAACGTTTCGTGCCGGCAATCGCAATCTACGGCGTTCAGGCGGAAGAGATTGCGGAGATAAAGCGTTCCAGAGCGGGCTTCGGCGAGCGTGAAAATGACTTTTTTCATGCCACTTTTCTGTGCACACACACGATTTCAACCGGTTCACTGATTTCAGGTTGGAAAATCGTGGTCGCCTTCCGGTCGAAAACAGAAAAGCCCAATTTAGAATAAACAGCTTCCGGCCGCCGCCTGGGGCGGGAGAAAAATGCGCCGTAACAGGTCCGGATGCCTGATGTTTCCAATTGTTGCTCAAAGGCTTGCCACAGCCGAAGGCCCAGCCCGCGGCCGCGGTGCGATTTCTCGACATTCAAGTGCAGATGGGCAGCGTTTTCAGGATGCTTGGGCTGTTCGCGGTAGCCACTGGTCAGGAGCCAGCGAATGAAATGGCGGCTGCGCGGATGGCCCGCGTAGCAGCCGGTTGCCGCGCGCTTGATCATCTTCACCGTCGTTTGAAACCCCGAATACATGAGGGTGTAATTGAACGAAGCGGAAATCGAGCCGAGCAAATATCCGACGACTTTCCCCCCATCTTCAGCCACCCACGCCCAGTTCGGGCCATAGTCCAGATACGGATTAGTGAACAAATCCGCGAAAATCTCGCGATCGCTGAAAATCGTTTCTATCGGGTTGCCCAAAAAACCGGTGTCGCAGCAGATTTGGCGTATGGCTTCGCGGTCCTCGGGCTTGTAGTGACGGACAACGACATGATCCCGGTCGTGACTGGCTCCGTTGCCGTTGGCGTGGACGGCTCCATTGCCGTTGATGGGATGAGCGCCGTTCCCATTTATGTGGACGCCGCCGCCATTGACGGCGTGCGCATCATTTCCGTTGATGCGCGTTGCGCCGTTGCCGTTAAGAAAGTTTTCCTTGAACATTTGTTCATTTTGTCCGTCATGTCCTTCAACCACAAGCAAACTGGTCATCGTTCCTCCATTTTCAGTTGAGCCAAAGCCGGCTGTGATAATGAAACATCGCCTATTTCCGGATTTACGCCAGTGACAATGTTATAAAATTTCTTATTTTGGCGGACCTGTCGGTTTTTTGAAAAGGGCGTGACATCCCGCTTCGTCCTGCTATATTTAGAATTTCTGACGACCCTATCGTCTAGCGGTTAGGACACCACCCTTTCACGGTGGCGGCCCGGGTTCAAGTCCCGGTAGGGTCGCCAATTTTATGACTGCTGGTTATTTACGATCCAGGTTGCGTAACCTATCGCCGAATTTCCTTTATAGAATAGAAAATGATCAATCTTGTAAATTTTATGACAACCGCTGGTTCGTTAACCGCAGCTATTGTCCGACCTAATTTGTATTGAAACCATTTCCAATTCATATAGGTATGGTCACGGCGTCGTTTTTTGCGCAATTCATCGTGATTCGTGGAGCCAGGATCCCTGAATTGAAAATCGTAAATTGAAATGAATTATACCGTTATTTTTATTAAGGCAAAAGCGATTTTGTTGTATTTACGCTCGCTTTTTGAAAACGCTTGTGTAATAATGACCAGAACAGTAAAATGAGGCGCACGTTCATATGGTTTATTGTCCTGCTTATCGCGGCAGGCGTGGTTTTTTTCGTGCGCCAGGACCATAATTCAAAAAACCCTGCCAGTACTCAATCCGCCGTTCGTTCCCAATCTTCGGCCAATGCCACGGCATCAGCCGCCGCTGCAAAATCGGCAGCGGCTTCGGCCATTACCAATAAGGCTGGCAATAAGTTTGCCTGGCGTTTGAAGAACACGGACAAACCGCTGAGCCAGCTCATTGATGATCCTCGGGCGATTCTGCTGGAAAATGCGTTTATTGAAACCGGCTCGAAATTAAATCTGGCGATACCGAAGAACCTGCAATCACCGGGCGACCCTGGAGCGTATGTGGTGCAGGCGCGTGGGCCAATCAGCGCGGCGTTTCGGTCGGTTTTGGCTGGGGCGGGGGCAACCATCGTCTCTTACATACCCAACAACGCGTATCTGGTTCGAGCCTCGGAAGGGGTGGCTGATGCGCTGGCTGCCAATCCGCTGGTGCAGGCGGTGATACCGTACGAGCCGTATTATAAAGTGCAGGAGCAGCTATTGGCGCAGGCGCAGCAACCGTTGCCCGCGGACGTTCAGTTAAACCTGGGGCTTTTCGCCGATGATGCAGCCGACACGGTCCAACAAATCCAGAAAATGGGGGGGATCATTTTGTCGGAAGAAAACTCCGCGGCGGGATATCCGATTGTTAAGGTCGAGCCGCCGGCAGATTGGACGGCCATTGCGGGGCTGCCCGGGGTGCATATAGTTGAGCCCTATTATCGGCGGACCCTGGCCAACGACCTTGCGCGAGCGCAAATGCAAATATCGGCTGACGGGATAACGACAACCAACTATGACAATCTGTACGGTTCAAACGTGATCGTCGAGGTCGATGACACGGGCATAGACACCAACCATCCGGATTTCAGCAACAATCACGCTAAATATCGGGTTTTTTATACGGACCCGAACATGGGGACCGATACCAATGGGCATGGGACGCACGTGGCGGGCATCATCGCCGGGGACGGATTTGAATCAACCACCGTGACCAATGCGTACGGCTCGCCGATGCCAGGAAGTCCGCAGCAATTTCGGGGGAAAGCGCCGATGGCGGAGATGCTGTCGATGAACTATCTGGATGCGGACCAGGACCTGCAGGCTGCGGCGGCCCAAACCAACGCGCTGATCTCCAACAACAGTTGGGTCAACGGCGACGCCGATTACGATCTTGAGGCAGCCAGCTACGATGCAGCGACGCGAGATGCGTTGCCGTTTGTGACTGGGTCGCAGCCGGTGCTGTTTGTTTTTCCATCGGGCGACAGCGGGAGCGTGGCCGACAGCATCCAATCGCCTGGGACAGCCAAGGACGTGATCACCGTAGGCGCGTTGGAGGAGGGCCGATACATCACCAATTTAGTGACCGATGCCAGCAGCAATGTAACTGAAGAGTGGTTTCCGGAAACGGATGATTCCAACGCGGTGTGGAATACGTCGCCGTTCGAAAACGTGGCATCGGGGGACGGCAATGTGGGGATCGGGACTGAAGGCACGTATGGCCGGTTCAAGCCGGACCTTGTGGCCCCCGGCACGTTTGTGATTTCGTGCCGATCGGAACAATGGGACACCAATGCATATTACAATCCCACCAACAATGACATTCACGTATTTGCGGATTTAATCCCCACCAATTCGGTCAGCACCTCGCCGTTCCAGTTTCTTGTGCCCGGCAATGCCGTTGAGGTTATTTTCTCTGTGGCAACCAATGCCAGTTCGCCGGCGGTGCTGCCGGTGATGCCCATCTATCTTGAGACCAATTCGGCGGGATATGGCCTTATTGGAAGCAATAATGCCGTCGTTGGACCCACTCCTCCGGTGCTCAACGAAGACTGGTCGGTGGTGGTGAGCAATACGACCGCGTCTCCGCTGGCCTATGATTTGATTGTGGACGTGCAAACGACCAATAATTACGGGAACTATTACACGGTGCTGCAGAACATGAACGACAGCCTGGGACCCCCCATAAATTACTACCGCTACGAGACCGGCACGAGCATGTCAGCGCCGGCGGTTTCTGGATTTCTTGCGCTGTTGCAGGATTATTTTACCAATCAATATACGCCAGCGTTAATCCCGAGCCCGGCGTTGCTGAAAGGGTTGGCCATCAACGGCGCGCTGACAACCGAACCGCAATATTATCCGCAGATCAACGGCTCGATCAATTACGAAGGGTGGGGTCTGCCCACGCTTCCCAACACGATAGTCCCGGGCATCACCAACGTGCTGAACGTTCCCTGCTCGACGTTTTTCCGGGACCAAAGCCTCTCCAACGCGCTGGCCACGGGCGAGAGCGAAACATTTATCGTGAACATGAACTCCAATGACTTTGGCAACTATTTGCCATTGCATGTGACGCTGGCATGGACGGACCCGCCGGGCGATCCGGCGGCGGCGATTAAACTGGTCAACAGCCTGGAACTGGTGGTGACGGACCTGGACAACCCGGGCATCGTGTATTACGGAAACGACATTGGGGCCGGCGGCTTTAACAACGTCGAGAGCGCCACCAACCCGCCGATCATCGATGCGATCAACAACGTCCAAAACATCAATATCAATCCCTACCCGCCGCGCGGGACGCCCGACTCGGATTATTCCATCACCGTTATTGGCAATCGTGTGAACGCCAATGCGGTGAGCGAGCAGACAAACGATATCGTCCAGGATTACGCGCTGGTGGTTTCGGCCGGCAACATCGACGTGGGCCAAATGAGCAATGCCATCGAGAATGTGAGCGATGAGGGCGTCGTTGCCAATCCTACCGGCGACCAATTAATCACCCAGGCACAGACCAACACGATATTGCTCAACCAGACCGTTGGCGCCAACACACCGCTGATGGGGACCAATACCGTTGGCTTTACAACCAACACGGTGGATTACGGCGCCAACGGCCAGTTCTACGTGGGGATGACCAACCAATGGCATTTCTACGTGGTGACCAATACCACCCTCTTTACCAATGCGGCATTCATCACTTTTGGCGCCAACACACTATCGATCCCGCGCATGGGAGTGTTTGCCAATTCCATCGACAATGCGACGACACCGGGGGCGGACTTGGACCTGCTGGTGACTCGAAGCGGCACCGATGGCAACGCGGCCAATCTGTTGAACCTGGACCCGGTTGAAATCTCCAACTGCCTCAACGGAGCCAGCGGCGATGGCGCCTCGCTGGTATCGGGCGGCACGGACTTCGTCGCCTACAGCAACGCGCTGCCCAATGAAGTCTATTACATCGGCGTGAAATCAGAAAGCCAGATGGGAGTGCAATACAGTTTCATTCCGATATTCACCGATACACCGTTTGGCGGCCTGGACCAGAACGGCAATGAATATGTCAACGCGCTCAATGCGCCATCGCTCATTCCCGATGGCACGGCGTCGCATCCGGGCTACTCGATAGTTTTTGGGCTGGCGCTGTATCCGATCACCATTCAAAACGTCATCATCACCAACACGATTTACGACCAGAACTTTGGTGACCTGGTCGGTTCGGTCACGCACAGTGGTGTTTCGGTGGGGCTAAACAGCCATGATTCGTTCGGGCCGGGGGAGTACTCCCTGATATACGACGGCTTCGGAACCAACGATACTGCCGGCGCGCGTCCGGTCGATGGTCCGGGCAGCCTGCAGAACTACGTTGGCGCCTCCGGCCAGGGTGTCTGGCAATTTACCGAGGAAAACAACTCGCTGGGTCAAACCGGTGAAGTCCTCAACACCCAAATGTTCCTGCAAAAATACCAGAACCCGCGCAATGGCATCTACGTGACCGTCCAGCCGATGTCATGGTTTTATACGTATATTACCATTCCGGCCGGCTACACGAATATGGAGCTTTTTGGCATCAATACCAATTTGTCGCCGGCGACGCCGCCGATCCAGATGTATTTGAATACCGGCGGCGACCCGACGATGACGAGTTATCTTTTTGAAGCCGATCTCACCAATGCCGAGTTTGCGCCGCTTCCACCCCCATTTGTTGAGGTGCCGGGAGTGTGGAACGAGATTTCGGATGGACCTCCGCTTGCGCCTGGAACTTATTACATCGGTCTTTATAATCCGAGTTCGACCGCCGAAGGGGTCTATCTGCTGGCGGTGCTCAATGGCCAGTCAACCGTGGTTCAACCCTCGCTCTTCACCGATACCAACACCGTGCCGGTGATTAATGACGCGGTGACCTCTTCGACCAATACGATCATTGCGATCAGCAACACACCAGCCATCATATCGTCCCTGAATGTCGGCTTCGTCGTTCAATACCCGCGAATATCGGATTTGGCGTTCACGCTCATTAGCCCGCAGGGCCAGCGCATCCTGCTGATGGAAAATCGCGGCGGTCCCACGACCACCAACGCCGGAGGTGTATTCTATATTACCAATTCGATAGGCACGACGACGGCCAACGGCAGTTTTGAGGCGCAAACCAACACCTACAACGTCCAGAACAACGCCGGTTCACTGTCTGTGTCCTTCAACGCGTACACGATACCTGATCAATTGACGATCTATTACGGGAATGATCCATCCACGTTTAATACCAACGGGGCAAATTCGACTCTGCTGTTCAACTCAGGCATGATTGGGGCCGAGCTTGGCGGCAATGGAATAACCAATTTCACCGTCAATTTCGGGCCGGGCACATCCACCTATGTGACATTTATCGTCAACCAGTTCGGCAATACCAACGGCACCGGTGGCGACGCATGGACGTATACGATTAATGGGACGTTCCCCAGTTATAATTACCTGACGTTCACCGACGACACCAACCTCACTGACACGGCCATTAAATTTGCCATCCCGCCCTTCGACCTGCGCGATCTTGGCACCAATTATACGTTTGGCAATTTAGACCTGTCCAGCAATGGCGATTATTTCGGGCTGACAAACATCTATGATGCGTATGGCGGCTGGACCGTTCCCAGCAACCAGGTCATCCAGGTGACCAACGGCGTTGTTTACACCAACAACTACAATGAAGTCAGCGTCATCTCAGATCCCGGCGTTGCGTTCCAAAGCAATACCAACAGCAGCAATTTCCTGGCGCTGGGTTACGGCACCATTATACGCACCAATCTCCTGACGCCTTACCGGCTGGTGACCGTTTCCTATCAGTATCGCGGCCCGGGCATCGCCGGCTGGTGGCGTGGTGAAGGTGACGCGCACGACAGTTCCGACGCCGAACAGCATGGACAAAACGGTTCGCTCATCGGCCGGTTTACCTTCCCCGCCGGAGAGGTGAGCCAGGCCTTTGCCATGGAGAACAACGGCCTGGCGTATGATTTTGCCGGCACCAACAGCTACGTTCAAATCCGTCAACAGCCCTTCTACGAGCAGGTCATAACCAACAGCGGCACCAACCTCGAAAACACCGGGCCGATAACCATTCAATCGTCCTACCTTGACGTCGGGACTGGCCCCGGGTTGACCGTGGAAGGCTGGATTAATCCGACGAACCTGGCGTATCAGCAGCCGCTGGTGGAATGGCTGGCCCGCGTTCCCACCAACGGGTCCGATACCAATCTGACCATTCGCGCCGGGCCCTTCCTGGACCGCGCCACCAGCCATTATTATTATATGCTGGGGCCGACCAATTGGACCACGTCGGAAACCTGGGCCGAACAAATCGGCGGTCATCTGGTCACGATCGATTCGGCGAACGAGCAAAACTGGGTGTATGACACATTCGCCAGTTACGGCGGCAGGAACCGCAATTTGTGGATCGGCCTGACCAACGCCGGAGTCACTTTTGCGTACTCCAGCGGTCTGACAAACATCGCCTATACGAATTGGCTGTTTACGCAGCCCACCAACTGCGGCGACCCGGCCCGAAAGTATACGTTCATGTTCGGGCCGACCAATGAGTACGCCGGAAACTGGGCGCTGGCGGACAATGAGGGGATCATGTGCGGCCCAGTGACGAACATCATGTATGGGGTGGTGGAAGTGACCAATATCCAGACCAACGGCGTCCAGTTCTGGATCTCGATAACCAATGTTCCGGGCACAACCAATCTGATTACGACCAATACCGGCTGCCTGTTTGCCAACCTGGTGGACATCACCAACGGGTCGCACTGGATTTATTCGGCGCCGGGCCTGATCCAGAGCAACCTCTTCCAGCATGTGGCCCTGACGTACGACACCAATTCGGGCATCGCATCGCTGTTCTACGACGGCACCAATGTCGCCACGACCAATTGGGGTTTCAATATTGTGCCCAAGACCACCGGCGACGTTTTGCTGGGCAAGGACATGAGCCTGGAAACCAACAACTACTACAGCGGTCTCATGGATGAAATGAGCATCTACAACCGCGCGTTGTCGGATGCGGAAATCCAGGCGATATATTCGGTATCGGCTTACACGACCAATCGCCTGATCGGCAAATTTGATCCGACGATCACACCGCCGCTGAGCCTTGCCGAAGCGCAGGTTGTCCTGGGCAACATGACCAACACCCTTTTGGGACAAAACAATACATGGCAGCAGGGCAGTTTCACGTTCATACCGCAAACCAATGTGTTCCCGATGCAGGTCCGGGGCATCCAACCGGGCATGTTGATGGATTCGTTTGCCGTGAGCGAAGCGCCGCTGGGCAATTTGTACTATTTGCCTGAGCAGTCGCTGGAGGAACTCAACGGGCAAAGTCCCAACGGCAATTGGACTCTGGAAATCTGGGACACGCGCAACAATGCCCTGGCCACCAACGCGAACCTGCTGAGCTGGCAATTGCAGATGATATTGCAGAGCAATACGCCCCCGCCGATCACCGTGGGCACGCAGGAGCCAATCGATGTGACCATCCTGCCGGGTGAGATCGTCACGCTGGCCGTCCCGGTTCCCGCCTGGGCCCAGGAAGCCACAAACATCCTGGTCTCATCCACTGAGCCCTTGAACGTGTTCTATAACCCAACCAACGCGCCGACGGGATCGGTGCCGCCGGATTATATCCTGCAGCAGCCGCCGGCCACGCCGGTCCAAACCGGCAGTTGGACCTTGACCACAAACACACCGCTTCCGGACATTGTCCAGGGCGGGACCTATTACATCGGTCTCCAAAATACCGGGCCGCACGCCGCGTCGGCGGTCTTCCAGGTGGATTTCAACATCATGGCCCTGACCAACGATGCGCCCTACAGCGACACAGTCACAAATGATGCCGTGCGGTATTTCAGCTTTAATGTGACGTCCACCAACGCTTACGAAGCCACCTTCCAGCTATTGCACATGAACGGCAACGCGGACCTGGTCGTGAGCAAAGGCACGCCCCTGCCCACTCTGACCAGTTCCGATTACGGCAGCTTCAACAGCGGCAACGCCGACGAAAATATCTATGTGCTGACCAATTCAGAGCCGGTGCCGCTCTCGGTTGGCACATGGTATATCGGCGTCTTCAATCGCGATACCCATCCAGTGACTTATGATGTGGTGGCGCAGGAACTGGATTTAAATCCGGTATCGAACACCAATCTGACCATCATCCCGCTGACCAACGGCGTGCCGTTGGATTATACCGCCGGACCGGGCGCCGCCTTGACCAATTTCTTCTCCTTCGTGGTGACAAACACGGTCACCAACACGGCTTCCGGGCTCATCACCAATTACGTCGGCTCCATCCATTTCGAACTGTATAACCTGACCGGCAACGGCGACTTGACCGTGCAAACCGACGCGCCGCCGTTTGCGCCGCCGTTCTTCCAAAGCAGCGATGAACCCAGTACGGCCCCTGAATTTATCCAAATCCGAACCAATAGCGCCCTGACAAACCTGACCGCGACGTGGTATCTGGGCGTGCCGAACGATACGACGAATTTAATACACTTCACTATCATCGCCGTTATTGATACGAACAACGTCTTCCCCGCCTTCCCCGGGGCGGAAGGCGCGGGCGCGGGCGCGCTGGGCGGACGAGGAGGCGATGTTTATCATGTCATTAACCTGAGCGACTCAGGGCCCGGCTCGCTCCGCTACGGCATTACGAACTTCTTTGGGACTGGTGCGACCAATACTCCTGGAACAGGGACCACGAATTTGCCCAACGGCAGTATTACCAACGTCTCAGGGGCCCGAACCATCGTATTTGATGTGTCCGGCATCATACATTTGCTATCACCGCTTGTGATCTCCAATTCGTATATCACAATTGCCGGTCAGACTGCTCCCTGCGGTGGCGTCACAGTGTACGGCCAAATGACTACCGTCCAGTCCGCTCATGACGTTGTTATCCGCGACGTGCGTTTTCGCCGTGGTTCGGCCGATGATTCATTGCAGTTTACAAACGCGACCGAGGCCATCGCCGACCACGTCTCCGCCGAATGGACATCGGACAACCAGTTGTCTGTATTAAACTCCTCAAACGTCACCGTGCAGTGGTCCATGCTCTCGGACGGCTTGTACAGCCCAACCAATAATCCACCCCCGATCGGCGCGCTGGTGCGATACGGCAGCGGCGCCGTCAGCCTGCATCACAATCTCTTTGCGGATGACTATACTGGCAGCCCCCGCCTCGGCGACAACGTCAGCCTGGATTTCGTCAATAACGTCATTTACAACTGGGTGACAAACGCCGGATATTCGTCGTCCAATGACATTGAGGACAACCCGAATGGATTTACAAATTATCTCAATTACATTTGCAATTATCTCATCGCTGGCCCGAATACGATAACGACCAACATGGCTTTCTGGAGCGGCAATACCAATACATGGCTCTTCCAAACCAATAACTTCATAGACAGCGACGATGACGGTGTGCTGAACGGCGCGAATACCGAGTGGGACATGTTCACCAATTGGAACGGCTCGACAAACTACTATACTGTGACCAATCAATTCCGTCTGCCGCCTGTTTCAATCGATGAAGCCTATCTCGCATATGAAAAGGTCCTGGATTTCGCCGGCGTGGATTTGTGCAAGCGCGACCCGATCGACACAAACATCGTCGAGCACGTTCGCAACAATCAGGGCGCACTTGAGTCCCTCCCGCCATTGTCAGGCATGGTCGCCTGGTGGAAGGCCGAAGGCAACATGCTCGATAGTTGGGGAACGAATAATGGAATATTGACCAATGGAACGTTCGCTTACGCTCCGGGAGAGGTCGGAATGGGCTTCAGTTTTAATTATAGCCCCGTACAGATTATCGTGCCGGATGCGCCGTCTCTGAACTTCGGTCCTGGGCAGGACTTTTCACTTGAAGGATGGATCCGGGCGTTTCCAACGAACTATTACAGGGATGTGATGTCAATTATAGACAAGCGTCTTGCCAATGGCGGCAATTGCGTGGGCTATGATGTCAATCTGACTGGTGGGACTCTGAATTTTCAAATGTCAGATAATTACAACAGCGGCACCAGCCTTGTACAGGCCGGGACGTTTTTGGCTGACGGCAAATTGCATCATATTGCGGTCACTGTGCAGCGTCTGTCGACAACCGGGGGCCGCATATACGAGGATGGCGTATTGGTGAATACATTTGATCCGACCGGTCAATCCGGAGACTTAACGTCGACCCAGCCATTGCGCATCGGCAACCATGCCGACCCGACTTATAGTGGAAATCCCGGTGCATACTTCAACGGACAAATTGACGACTGGGCGATTTACAAACGCGCTCTCACTTCCGACGAAGTCACCGCCATCTACCAACTCGGTCCCGAAGGCAAGTTCGCATGGCGCCCGAAATTCCTTGAAAGGAACTTTTTGGATACGGATCGCGATGGCATTCCAGATTTCTGGGAGAGCACATTTGGCCAAAGCCTGACCAATGCCAATAACAACATTCTTTCGACCAACGCGAATAACATCGGATACAGCGACCTCGAGGAATTTGACAACTGGCTTGCCGGGCCGCATGCGGTGACAACCACCAATACGCCGGTGAACGTGAACTTGTATCAACTTTGCGGTGATACGGGCAATTTGCGATTCTTCCTTACCAATGCCGTCAACGGTTCCGTTTATCTGACAAATGAGGTCAACACGAACGGAATCATCGTCACGGAAGGAACGGAACTCATGACCAATACGATTGCCGTATTTACGCCCTCAAATGGTATCACCGGTTACGCTTCATTTGGGTTCTACGTGACCAATACCGATACTTACGGATATTTCGGCCCTGTCACCGTGAGCGTCGTTGTAAGCCCGGTGCCGGTCACTTACACGGCCAGGGCCGGTTTCCTGCCGCAAAACCAGCCGCTGACGAATACTGTATGCGCCAATACCATCGAATGGTACAAGATCAGCGTGCCGACCAATGCGGTACAGGCAACAAACACCCTGATTTTTGCCGGCGCGCCAGTAAACTTCTGGTATAGCTCCAACGATCCGCCTTCAACAGTCAATTCCAGCGACTTTGAGTTGCTGAAAGATTCGACCAACGGCTCTGCCATCATCAACATCAGCGGTGCGCCGCTCCCGCCCGTCCTTGCCCCCGGCGGCACATATTTCCTCGGCATCCAAAACACGAACAATTTTGCCACGAATTATGCCGTCCAGGTGAACTTTCAGACCATTACCCCTCCACCCGGCGGCATTATCATTATCAACCCTGGCCAGCCGGTGACCAATATCATGCCACCCTCCGCCAGCAGTCCTGGCAGCGCGAGCGGAGGCGGTTCCGCTAATCCTGTTTACATCCCAATCTTCGTGCCGCCCAATGCCATTTCGGCGACCAACACGCTGCTCTTTTCCACCGGCGGCGCGACAAGCCTGTGGTTCAACCAGACGACCTGGCCCGGCTTTGGCGCGACACCGGGCGATGTTGAGTTGATCGCGAACTACGCGGGCACTACGCCTACCAATTACATTTTAACTTCAAATAGCATTCCACCCCTGATGCCGGGCCAAACCTATTACCTTGCTATCGATAACACTTCGTCCGCCACTGTTACGAACGCCTTCGAATATACCTTTGACTTGTATTATACGCCGCCCATCCTGCCGCCGGTGACCAACATCGATATCGTCGCGGGAAATACGTTGAACGTGAATGATGAGGCGACCGATACCAACGCGGGCACATTGGTTTATTACCTGACGACCATGCCGGATGTCACCAATGCCACTATCTCAACGACCGGCCAGATCACCTGGACGGTGCCCACCAATACGCCCGGTGAAAACGTCTTGTTCACGACGGTCGTCAGCAATTCGTTCACAACGATGACCGCGACGAATGAATTTACCGTCACGGTTCTGCCCCTGGTGTCGCCGGTCCTGCCGCAAACCAATTCGGTTGCGTCCAACTCCGTCAACTGGCTGGCTGTGCCGGTGCCGGTGGATGCCAATCACGCAACGAACATCCTGCTCTTTGCCACAAATCTGCCGGTGAACGTCCTGTTTACGACCAATTTCCAACCTGCGGTTGCCGGCGCCTACACATTGATGTCCAACCAAATGAGTGGCGTCAGCATTTTAGGGACGGGCACTGTGCCCACGAATATCGTCCCTGGCTCGGTCTATTATCTTGGCATCCAAAACACCAATAGCCTCGCGGTCGGCTACGCTCTCCAGGTGAATTTCGGCTATTACCCGGCGCCTGTACTGCCGGCCATTTCAAATCTGGTCATCACTGCCGGCCAGACACTGACGGTCACCAACTCGGCGACGGACAGCAGCGGTGTCGGCATATTGTACTACGCGCTCACGACGTCGCCGTCAGTCAATGCCACAATTTCGCTAACCAACGGCGTCATTACCTGGGCCACTGCAGCCAGCCAGGCACTTGGGAATTACGTTTTCACCACCATCGTGACGAATTCGGCCACTACTCTGAGCGCCACAAATACGTTCAAGGTGACGGTCATCCCTGCGCCAGAGTTTGTGCGCGTGAGCATTATCTATACAAACATCAGCGGCACAAACGGCTTCCTCCTGACATGGTTTGCGGCGACCAATGACTACTTCAAGGTCCAGGAAACCCCGGCTCTGGTCCCGCCGGTCTGGAACTCGTTCACAAATATTATTGCCTATGCCGGACCGGTGACGGCAACCAACGGGTTATTCAGCTTCTTTGATAACGGCTCGCAATATCCGTTTGGTGTCTCGCGGTTCTACCGTCTGTTGTTGTTGGAGGCCAACGGCCTGACGTTGCCTGTTCTGAGCAATTATGTTTTGAGCGTTTCCGAGCCATTGAGCGTTACTAATACCGCTATAGATTCAGATCCCGCGGCGATTTTGGATTACAACCTGACGGGATTCCCTGATCCGGCCACAAATGCCTTGATAAGCACCAACGGTGTTATCACCTGGATACCGGGGCCTGGCGATGCGGGGAGTGCCTTCACGTTTACGACCACCGTGAGCGATAATGGCCTGCCCCCGGCAAAAGCGACCAACGCCTTTACGGTCTTCGTGTTGCCGGCCCCGGTCATTACGGCTTCGGCGGCCACGCCTTCGGGAGTGACCTTCCAATGGACTGCCTCGACCAACGACCTGTTCCAGGTGGAGTGGACAACCAATCTGATTTCTGGAAATTGGACGCTGCTGCCGCAAGTTATCAGTTCTTCAACGGGTTCATTCACCTTTACAGATAACGATCCATCCGCCGTCATGAAATTCTACCGGCTCGTCTGGCTCCCGCCGTTGTAGCTGTTGGACCTGGACCATTGACATTCCAAAATTTTCTTGTAGGGCCAAATATTTGCTGTTAACTGGGTGGAAATGGCGAATCCACTAAAATCTTTTGTTGCGCGACAGAGGCACCTTGGTATCGAACGATGCAATTCCTGGATTGGAAATAGGGTCGTTGAATTGAATCCAGACAGCCTGGTGGACATCGGCTGCGGTAACGGGGAACTATTGTTCCGATATCTTAAGAAGATTCCGAAAGAATTCTACGGAGTTGAAGGGGCTCCTCCACTGAGAGAACAGGCCGAAAAGCGTGGAATAAAGGTATTTGATTATGATTTGAATGGCCGTTGGCCTTTTGAAGACCGTAAATTCGATGTAGTGTTTAGTTCACAAGTGATTGAACACTTGCACAACACGCGGTTGTTTGTTCAGGAAGCTTACCGTGTTCTCAAGCCTGGAGGAAGGGCCATTATCGCGTCTGAAAACCTTTGCAGCTTATTGAATTGCATTGCGTTATGCCTGGGATATACACCATTTTCGCTGATGCAGGTTTGCGGTCGATTCCTTGGCAACCCGTTGGGATTGCATTATAACGAACCTATCCAGGAACCTTTGCCAATTGACCACCCGGCGTTTGCGGGGGTTTCCGGACATATTCGAGTGCTGACAGTGCGCCAGGCTGCCGAGATTTTTGCCATGGAAGGCTTTCAAGCCAATGCCTGGTCCATTGGCATTCTGCCTTTTCCAGACGCGGTTAGTCGTGCATTGGAAAAGCTTATTCGCAATCGGGGTCACTATCTGATCGTTGAAGCGGTAAAACCAGTTTGAATGTTGCCGCGATGACAGCCTGCCTGCGCCGCCGGTCGCATTTCCCATTTTTCTTTTTCTGTTTTCATTTTACATTGGTCCCGTGAGTTTTGTCGCTGAATTCAATTCATTATCGCCGGAAAATTTTGTCCGCCGCTCGCTCGCCGCGACCCCGGCCGATGTTCGCAACAGCTTGTTAAAGGCCAAATTATCGCTGGACGAATTTGCTTCCCTCATTTCCCCTGCAGCCTCCGGCTTTTTGGGCGAGCTTTCCAGCCGCTCCCGCAAATTGACGCTCCAGCGGTTCGGCAAAGTCGTGCGTCTGTTCGCGCCACTCTACGTTTCCAATGAGTGCATCAATAATTGTTCCTATTGCGGTTTTTCCCGCGATAATCCGATCCTGCGCGTGACGCTATCCGTTGAGGAAGTGGTGCGCGAGGCTAGCGCCTTGCGTGAGCAAGGCTTTCGAAACATCCTTCTCGTGGCGGGCGAGCATCCGAAGTTCGTTTCAAATCATTATTTGCGCGATTGCGTGGCTGCGTTGCACGAGGAAGTCCCGTCCGTTTCATTGGAAGTCGGTCCGATGGAAACCGAAGAGTATCGACCGCTTGTGACCGCCGGCGCGGATGGCCTGGTTGTCTATCAGGAAACCTATGATCACAACGTCTATTCCGAGGTCCATACTGCAGGACCCAAGAAAGACTTTGATTGGCGCCTGGAAACGCCTGAACGCGCCTATGCGGCTGGTTTTCGGCGGCTCGGCATCAGCGCGCTGTATGGCCTGGCCGATTGGCGCTATGAGGCGATTTGCGTCGCCGCTCACGCCGGCTATCTATTGCGTCACTGCTGGAAGGCGCAACTCACCATTTCGTTGCCGCGTTTGCGGCCCTGTGCAGGCGAATTTCAGCCTCTGACGCGCATGACCGACCGCGACCTGGCGCAGCTCGTATGCGCGTTCCGGCTCATGTTTCCGGACGTGGGTCTGGTTCTGTCCACTCGCGAACCAGCCCGGTTGCGCGATGGCCTGATTCCACTGGGCGTTACGCTCATGAGCGCCGGCAGCCATACCGAGCCGGGCGGTTATACCGGCGCGGGCCGCGAAAAACTGCATCAAACCGTGCGCGGAAGAATGGTCGGGCTTGCGCCCGCGCCGGGTATCAACGGCGAGGGCGCCAGCGAATGGGCCAATGGAAACCGTCAGGCAACGGGTCAATTTGAAGTTTCAGACGACCGTTCTCCGCAGGAAATCGCCAGTCTCCTTCAAAAGCTCGGCTATGAACCGGTTTGGAAAGACTGGGACGCCGCGCTCGCTTCGTAATTACAGATCATCGGTCTCATTCTGCGGGCAAATCAGTTCGCCCGCCTGGCCGGAATAGGCGGGATTGGCTGTTGGGGGCGGGATTGGCTTGACAAATCATCATAACTCCGCACAAATGTTATGGTAATTGGTCAATATGAAAACCCTCGAGACCTGGAAGAGAAGAGTCATAAAGGGTTTTACTTTAATCGAATTGCTCGTCGTCATTGCCATCATCGCCATCCTGGCAGCGATACTTTTGCCGGTCATTTCAAAGTCAGAGGAACAAGCGCGTACCATCCAATGCATCAATAACATGAAACAATTGGCGTTGGCATGGATCACCTACGCCAATGACAATAACGATTTTCTGCCTCATAATTGGGCCCTCGGGAACAACCCGCCGCTCTCCTGGTGCTCCGGGAATGTCAATGTGCAATTCACTCCCGGGGACATTTTCGACATTACCAACGGCACTCTTTTTCCATACGTTCTGGATATCCCGGTTTACCATTGTCCGGACGCGCAATTGAAGAATGGCCAGGTTGAAATACGGACCGTTTCAATGATTGACCGTATGGCCGGAGCGGACGCCACCGATGCCGCTCAATATGGGGTATGGGATTCCGCCAATTCCGATTTCTCAAGCGATTTGGAAACCGAATTCCCCATGTTCAAAAGGATGAACCGGATTAAGAGTCCGTCCCCAGCCGAAGCCATCGTCTTTGACGACGAAAGCCAGCTTACTATTGACGATGAAGTCCTGGGAATGGATTGGAACGATTGGAAGAATGCCGTTTCGGCCCGGCACAACAAAGGCTGTGTTTTCTCGTTCGCGGACGGACACGCCGAGCGCTGGCAATGGCTGGGTTTGAGCACAGATGTAGGTGCCGGCTATGCGCCCGCTATGTCTGATACAGGGGGTTGGCACGATTTACGCAGAGTTGAGGCGGCTATTGTGGCAACGAATCTGCCTCCAAATTGAATCCGCGATTTGGTAATCTCTTCTCGTGAACTCCGATTCTGTAATCGCCAACGGGAAGCCCGTCGCAGCCGCTCTTCCCTGTTCCATCGAGGAATTTTTGCTGGCCCAAAAATTATTGCCCCGCAGTGTCGTGGTCGAGCACAACGGCGACGCCGTCGCGCCGTCGGAATTTTCCTCGCGCCGGCTAAATGCGGGCGACAAATTGGAAATTGTAAAAATCGTCGCCGGTGGCTGAATCCAGGATTGAAGATGGAGGATAGAGGATGGCCACATCTGCCATCTCCCAATTTGGAAGTTTCATCCGTGGCGAAATTGCATTAAACTCAACCGATTATGGACTGGCTGTCCCATTTTGTTTGGCACGACGTCATTTGGCACAATGGCAAATTCTTCGGCGTTGACTGGAGCGTTTGGAAAGTCATTGGCTGGATGGGTAACGCTACGTTCTCGTGCCGGTTCATTGTTCAATGGGTTGCCACGGAAAAGCATAAGAAGGTGGTTATCCCGGCGCTTTTCTGGTGGTTAAGCCTGATCGGCACTCTCCTGCTCCTGATTTATGCGTTCCACAAGGCCGATTCGGTTTACATCTATTCCTTCCTGTTCCCGTGGATCCCCTATACACGAAATTTAATCATTCACTATCGCCACCAAAAGGAGCATTTGGATTGCGGTCAATGCGGGCAAAAAGCCCCGCCTCAATCGAACTTCTGCCCGAATTGCGGCGCAAAACTGGAGGCTATGGCCCCGGTGCCATAGGAGCGTTCGGGTTTGGCATGAGTCCGTATTTGATCAAGATCGGACGAAAGGAAGGGTGCGTCGTCCCATATTCAACCAATTGCTTCTCAAAGCTTTGGATCATCGTCGCGTTGTTTCGATATTGTTCAATCAATTGCAGAGCCGATGGACGCATGGCGGCATATTCCTGGCTCTGGATGTGGCCCTGGTAATAAAAGTAAAATACGATGGTTGCCGTTACGACGACGAGCGATACCAATAACAAAAACACCTGGCGCTGCAATGCCGCAACCTGCTGCGCTAAATCGGAACCGCTCGTGGAAGATATGGGGTCGTTCATATGTCCTTAACGGCTGGTGGATTTGGGTTTCTGCACCATTTGAAGAATGCGTTCCAACTCAGGGCTGGGATATTTCTTATCGTACGCCTGCGCTTCACCGAAAACAGCCTCCGCGCGCGCCAAATTTATTTTGCTGTTGTTCGCTGTCGCCACTAACGCGCGGGTGTCGTGCGTCACAAACCACAGTTTCATAACAAAAACGACGCCGAGGATCACAAGGACCCCCAAAATAAAGGTCAAAATGCCATTCAATGTTTCAAATTTCATGGTGGGCGGCAATGTATCGAAAACACGCGGATTGTCCACTGGTTTTTTTCCTCGAAATGAATTGATTTTCCGGCCCGCTACCGCAACATTTAGAGGCTCAATTATTTTGTGCCTAAAGAAGAGCCAATCGAATTGACCGGAAACGTCACGCAAGTGCTGCCCGGCACCATGTTTCGGGTGGCCTTGTCCAATGGACATGAAGTCCTCGCCCACATCTCCGGCAAAATGCGCAAAAATTTCATCCGCATTTCCGTCGGCGACAAGGTGAACGTTGAAATGTCTCCTTACGACTTAAACAAGGCGCGCATCATTTACCGCCATCCCTGAGCGCCGCGCGCCGCGTTACTGCCTGTAACAATCTTGCATGGAAATGTTTAACCCGACTCTCAAATCATAACATTATCGTCCTATGCGAATCCATTTTTTGGGCGCGACGCGCACGACCACCGGGTCCATGTATTTGTTCGAGGTCAACGGCAAAAAGTTGCTGCTCGAATGCGGCCTGTTTCAGGGCCATCGCGAAGAGGAAACGGCCCGCAATTCTACTTTCCCGTTTGACCCCAAACAAATTGACGCCGTTGTCCTGAGCCACGCCCACATGGACCACGCCGGCAATCTCCCGAACCTCCGCAGGCAGGGCTATACGGGCAACATTTACTGCACCTTCGCCACTCGCGACCTTGCCAGTATTATGCTTGTGGACTCGGCGCGGATCCAGGTGGACGACGCGGCGTTTGTCTCCAAACAACGCGCCAAACAACATCTCCCGCCCGTCGAGCCGCTCTATGCCGTCGCGGACGCGGAACATGTTCTGGAACAGTTTCTCTCCGTCAATTACGAGCGCCCGATCCAGGTTGTGGACGGCGTGACTGTGACGTTTCGGGATGCCGGACATATTCTCGGCTCGGCCCAGGTCATCCTGGACATTTCCGAAAATGGGAAAAAATTTCGCTGGCTGTTCAGCGGAGACGTTGGCCGAGGCAATGATGATATCCTGCGCGACCCTGCGCCGACAGATAGAGCGGATTATCTGCAAATTGAATCCACCTACGGCGGACGCGAGCACGCCGCGCGCGACAATGCTGACGAAACCGTGTGCCGCCTGGTTTCCGAAACACTCAATCAAAAGGGCAAAGTCATCATTCCCGCCTTCTCGGTTGGACGCACGCAACAAATTGTTTACGTGCTGCACCAGCTCGCTTTAGCGGGCAAACTGCCGCGCGCGCCAATCTTTGTGGACAGCCCCCTCAGCGTCAATGCCACGGAAGTTTACCGGCTGCACCCGGAATGTTTTAACGACTCCGTGAACAAATTCTTGCACGAAAAAGAAAATCCGTTCGGCATGGCGAACCTGACCTATATCCGGGACGCCGAGCAATCCAAAAAGCTGAACAGCCTCAAAGAACCGGCCATTATTATCAGCGCCTCCGGCATGTGCGAAGCCGGGCGCATCCGGCACCATTTGAAGAATCACATTGGCTACGCCAACAACTTGATCCTCTTTATCGGCTACTGCGCCGAAAACACCCTGGGCGCCCAGATTCTGGCCGGCAAAAATCCCGTGAATATTTTCGGCGAACCCAATCAGGTCCGCGCAAAAATCGCCTCGATTGATTCCTACTCCGGACACGCTGACAAAAACGAGTTAAAACACTATGTGGAGCGCATTTCCGGAAACCTGAAAAAAATTGTCTGCATCCACGGCGAAGAGTCCCAATGCCTCGCCCACGCCGAAACCCTCCGCGCCATGAAACCAAATGCCGAAGTCCTTGTGCCCCATTACAAGGATGTTTTGGAAGTTTGAAGGTAAAGGTTGGTGGGCCCGCTCGGACTTGAACCGAGAACCAAAGGATTATGAGTCCTCTGCTCTAACCATTGAGCTACAGGCCCGGAAAACTCCCGCATCATGATTGCGGAAACGGAGAAGAAACGCAATTTCATTCACGCTTGGTGTCCACCCTTTAGGGTGTTCGTTTGGCCTCCACTGTGGAAAATGCGCGGTACAACTTCCGACCACTCGGTTTGCGTCACTAAACGCGGCGGCCCTGTCGAGAGCCGTTTTCGGCCCTGCCCGCGTCCGCTTAAAAATTTAATTCTTTTTTCGTCAAAAGTCATCTGGCAATGGTCTAAAAATTATGGAGACGGTGAGGTGTGAGGGTAAGGGCACGCCGCACCGGCCAACTCAAATCTATTTGGCGGCGTCACGCGGTTTGCCAAAACGCGTGCCGGCATTGTCGCTGGACCAGGTCAAAGGCAGCCTGACTTGACCTTCCATGCGCCCACGCCCCGGTTAATCAACACGCCGCCAAGGTTTATTAGCGGTTTCACCGTTATGCGCGACAAATTTTTTTTTATTCAATGCTTGACGATTCTCCCCCTATCGCTTACAGACAATGCACGACAATTTATATGGCTGATAAACCAATTGACATACGTGTGCGGGACATCATCGTCGAACAACTCGGCGTGAAGCCCGATCAAGTGACGCCCGAGGCCAAGTTCATCGAAGATCTGGGCGCCGATTCGCTCGATACGGTCGAGCTCATTATGGCCCTGGAAGAGGAGTTTGGAATCGAGGTTCCAGATGAACAGGCCGAAAAACTGCTCACTGTGGGCGACGTGGTCAAATACATCGAGGAACATCAAAAATAGTTGCGGCTTTTCCCGCTTCCGGGCAGTTTGATAGCCTAAGCTCAAACTGCCCTTTTTATTTATGGCACTGAATTCAACCGACCGGCGGGTTGCCGTCACCGGCCTGGGCGTTGTTTCGCCCCTTGGCAATGACGTCCAAACCTTCTGGAAAAACCTCGTTTCCGGCAAATGCGGCATTGAGAAGATCACTTCCTTCGATGCTACGGCGTACGACACAAAAATCGCCGGCGAAGTGAGGGATTTTGACCCTATACCGGCCTTCCCATCGCCCAAAGAAGTGCGGCGGGCCGACCGTTTTTCCCAATTTGCCGTTCATGCGGCGTGGCAGGCGCTCAAGGATTCGGGGCTGGACCTTCAAAAAGAAAATGGAGATGAGATCGGCGTTATTATTGGCTCAGGCATTGGCGGGCTTGAGACGACAGCCGAGCAGCATCAGGTGCTGCTCAACCGCGGTCCGGGCCGGTTATCACCGTTCATGATCCCGATGCTCATCTCGAACATCGCGTCAGGGCTGGTTTCGATGTTTTTCAATCTGCGGGGCCCGAATTTCGCGACCTGCTCGGCGTGCGCCACGGCCAATCACGCGATTGGCGAGGCCTGGCGGGCTGTAAAAATGGGTGATGCCCAGGTGATGGTCGCAGGCGGCGCCGAGGCCACCGTCGTGCCCATTGGCATCGGCGGTTTTTGCGCGATGAAAGCCATGAGCACCCGCAATGATGATCCGCAACATGCGTCGCGCCCCTTTGACAAGGAGCGCGATGGTTTTGTCATGGGCGAAGGTTCCGGGATTTTGGTGCTTGAAGAACTGGAACACGCCAAAAAGCGCGGTGCCCGGATTTATTGTGAGATTGTGGGTTATGGCAACACCGCCGACGCCTATCATTTGACCTCGCCATCGCCGGAGGGCGAGGGCGCCGCGCGTTGCATGAAAATGTCGTTGCGCAATGGCAGTTTGCGGCTTGAGGACGTCAATTATATCAACGCCCACGGCACGTCAACGCCGCAGGGGGATGTTTGCGAGACGCAGGCCATTAAGACCGTCTTTGGCGGGCATTCGAAGAAGATTGCCGTGAGCTCGACGAAAGGCGCCACGGGGCACATGCTGGGCGCGGCGGGGTCCGTGGAAATGAGTGTCTGCGCGCTGGCCCTGCATCATGGCATTGCCCCGCCGACGATTAATTACCAGGTGCCCGACCCCGAATGCGATTTGGATTACGTTCCAAACACGGCGCGGGAAATGAAAATCACGGCGGTAATCAACAATTCGTTCGGATTTGGCGGGCACAATGCAAGCATCGCCGCCAAACGGTTCGAGTGATTTTCTGATCACTCGTTTCTCGCGGCGAGAAAGCGCTCGGCATCGATGGCGGCCGCGCAGCCCATTCCCGCAGCGGTAATTGCCTGTCGATAAACCGGGTCCGAACAATCGCCCGCCACGAATACGCCCGGGACGCTGGTCATCGAACCGTCCTTGCGAATGACGAAACCGTTGGAATCCATCTCAATCTGATCTTTAAAGACATTTGTATTGGGCGTATGCCCAATGGCGACGAATACCCCGGCGCAATTTAATACCGTCTCAGCGCCCGATTTAACATTTTTGAGGCGCACACCGGTGACCGTGCTCTTTTCCACCCCCAGAACTTCCGTCACCACCGAGTCCCAAACCGGCTTGATAGTCTGGTGCGCATGAACGCGGTCGGCCATGACTTTGGAGGCCCGCAACGTGTCGCGCCGATGGACCAGGAAAACTTCCGAGCCGAAACGGGTCAGATACAGCGCCTCTTCGCACGCCGAGTCGCCACCCCCTACAACCACGAGCGGTTTTTTGCGGAAGATTGGCAGTGCGCCGTCGCAGGTTGCGCAATAGGTCACGCCTTTGGTTTCCAGGGTGTCTTCGCCGGGAACGCCCAGGTGTTTGTGACTGGCGCCGGTGGCGATAATCACGGTTTCAGCCTGAACGATTTCGCCATCCACAACCAATTCGAAAGGCGATTTCGAAAGATCAGCTTTTTCCAATGTCCCGTAACTGGTTTTTGCCCCGAATCGCTCCGCCTGCTTTTGCATGCGGGTCATTAATTCGCAGCCATCGATGCCTTCAGGAAAGCCGGGGAAATTTTCCACGATGCTGGTCGTGGTGAGCAGGCCGCCCGGCTGGCAGCCCATCAGGACCAGCGGTTGCAAATTGGCGCGCGCCGTGTACAACGCCGCCGTCCAACCCGCGCAACCAGAGCCAATGATAACAACTTTGTGCATAAATAAGGACGGGAAGCATGCAGGGTTTAGGCGACGGATTCAAGGCAACATCGAACATCAAACGCCGAAGATCGAATTCTTGAAACGCGAGCGGTGGCAGCGCCACTTGCCAACGTGGTGCTCGCCTGGCGGACGGGCACGTCCGCCCTGCCGGGTCCATCGATGCTGGGCGTTCGATTTTCGATGTTCAAATCCTAAGTCGGGTAGTGGCCTGGTTCGGTTTGGTGTCCACCCTTTAGGGTGCTCCGGGTTCGCCGTCCAGTCTCCAAGCTGCTCCGGAGCACGCTAAAGCGCGTACACCAAACCAATTTAAGACACTATCCAAAGTCGCGTTATTTTGCTTTTTCCCCTCCGCCTGTGTATCCTTATTTGAACCTAAAAGAGCAAATGAAAATTCAAGCGCTTACCATCGGCATGTCGGTGCGGCATCCGCAGTACGGTATCGGAACTGTAAAAACGATTTCAGAGCAAACGGCCGAAGTCCGCTTTAGCGACACGCTCCGCACGGTTGATCCGGAACTCAGCGGCATCGTGCCGGCCGAGCCGGGCATGACCGTGTCCGGGCTCGACCAGCCGCTTAACCAATTTGTGGAATCCATCATCGAGCGGGTCGTCGAGAACCTCGGAATTGAAAAAGCGGACGTGTCGGACGTGGAATTGGGCGTTCGCTGGCAGAAGGGTAAAATGGTCCTGCATCCCTCGGACCCATCGCTCCAGACCAAGGAAGTGCCGCTGGAAGTATTTTTTCACAAAATTGTCGGTGTCCGAAATCAACTGCGCGTCCTGGAACAAAAAGTCAACGCCCACACCGTATTGACCGACGCCGACAAAGTCGAAATGCAGCAGTATATCAGCCGCTGTTACGGCTCGCTCACGACATTTAATTTGCTCTTCAAGACGAAAGAAGGCCAATTCTCCTCAAAGGCCGAAGCGTAGTGGCAAGGCGGGTGGGGGCGAAGATGGGAGATTGAAGATAGAAGATGGGTTTGAGCCGCCTTCGCTCAGAAGCTATGGCGCGCCAAGGTGCCATGAGTGAACATGAATGCCAGGGTGAGTGCGGAATGCGGAATGTGAGAACGTGAGTGAGAAGGCAGAACCCGCTCCCTCACCAGCCGTCGCTCGGGAGCTATGGCGCGGCAGGCGGTCGGGGCTCAGTTGCCCAAGTTTAGTAAAAACCGTTATGCTATGGTTTTGCGGGCTAAAGTTCGCTAAACGAAAGGCTAAATTTCAATGTTTAGGGGGTAAAATGAGGCGCTTTTGCCGGGAAATCCGGAAATCCCGCTAAACGAACGACGAGCGCTTTTTTGGGAAAAAAGCTCAATTTGATAGAGGCGAAATTTAGGGGGCGATTAAATTTCGAAGGGACATGGGCGGGGCTTTGGACCCCTTCATCAGAAAGGATATTGGCAGGGCGAGAATGTTATTGAGATCAATGGTGATATGTTTTGGGGATTTGATCTTGGCGCAGAGAGGTGGCAAGATTTTTATACGCAGATTTTGCAACAGTACAATAATGTCGCGACACAGAAGAGGACAGGACCAATCCCCGGTTATTCCCCGGCGGCTGCTAAGTTTATTGACGTTGCGCATATGGCAATGCAAAGATTTGAGCTAAGGAGAAACAGGCTGCCACCATGCAATCAATAATATGAGAATATGCTCTGTCATTTTAGTATTACTTTCGATTCGATGCGCATTTTGTGCAGATACGAACTATGGCGTAAATGCCAAATGCGAGTTATTTAAGCTCCGGCAGGAATTTGCAGCCCGCACTGCCGGCTTAAATAGACGAAGCAAAGACTGGCCAAAAGTTCAGCAAGAGACAATCGAGAGTTTGCTCGATAGTTGTTCGCGACCAGTCAGGGGAATGATATTCCAGGATTTTGTCAGCCATCCTGAGACGAATTCACCGCCGCTTTTTTTTGACAGTTGGCTGGCCCAGGCGTTTGTTATTCGTATTGTGGAGTCAAACGAAGTGCTATCGTTACCGCAATTGCTGGCAACGCATTGCCCGGAACACGTTGGAGCACTTACGCTGGAGTGGTACTTAGTATATGAAAAGGGTCCGGATGCTGTACCAGTTTTGGCTTCTTCGTATTTTCTTTCAGGCACAAACTATTCATCAATGGTCTTGTTGAATTGCTTTAATCGGGCATTTCCATCGTTAAGGAGGGAAAATATGACGGATGCGGAATTCGTGAAGGCCTGTGTTCAATGGATAAAACTCAATGCCGCCTCGAGCACCCTCAATTATAAATATCATCGAATGAACGCGCCGGAACTGGAATGGGATACGCCGCTGTTTTTGCCGATCAAAAATGCAACTGTCAAACCTAAGCCATGAAGAGGTCACCCATTAGGGCTCGTAGTCAATAATGGACGGGTCGGTTTCGAATGGCCCTTAGTTAGTGCCTAAAGCTTTCTGACTTAGGCGTTTGTGACGGGCATTGTGGAGAGCCATTTGGAAGATGATTTGGCGTGAGAGCCGCTCCATCTGTTGGAGTTGGCGCCGCACTACTAGCTTTTGTTGCTTTTCGTGTTGCCGAAATGTTGCCGTTCACGCTGCAAACACCCACACTCGCGATTTCGTGAACGAGCGGCTTGCGCCGCGGCCACCGAATTCCGGATTAGTGGATTATTGGATAAATGGATTGATGAAATGCGGAATGCGGAATGGCGAGCAGAGATTTAACCGCGAAATACACGAAAGTTGTTAGACAGGATCTATAGGATTTACAGGATGACCAAATTCTGGATGGTTGGATGACCAGAAGTTGGATGAATGGATTTTTGGATTGTTGGGAACACGCGGCTGGAAGCCGCGTTGACCGGCAGGCAGGATGCCTGCCCTACACGGGTTTGCGTGTAGGTATTTGCCATGCCCGAATATGCCGCTGCAAATGAACCTCTGGTTTCGGGGAGCCGAAAATCACCCGTGTGGGAGACACGAATGGAAATAGCCCGGCGTTTCAACGCCGGGTATCGGGAAAAAAGAACCCAAGTCCCGGTGGCAGCGCCACTGGCATACAAACGCCGGGCTATTTCCATCGATCCCTCCGGGATAATCCGCAGCAATTCGTTCGTTGGCGCAACGAACCATAAAAATGGTTGGGCGCTCCTACGGAGATGGAAGGCAGTCTAGCCCGGATATTTCATAAAGGGATTAACCAAAGAAGCGGCTGGAGCGTCCATAGGCTTGATTTCACTAAGCCAAATGAAAACGCCACACGCCGCTTCT